>Ga0208879_1000904_pt1 | contig 29278 bp, 27 predicted proteins | sample Knorr_S15_td_Bot_FD_185605 | JGI IMG/M metagenome (GOLD analysis project Ga0208879, IMG submission 185605) | Marine microbial communities from Southern Atlantic Ocean transect - Knorr_S15_td_Bottom_ad_5009_LV_A (SPAdes) (version 2) | ecosystem: Environmental > Aquatic > Marine > Oceanic | place...
AATCACTGATAAAGTATATGAAGAAATATTACCCATGCTTCGCCCTGGTTTCACGGAAAAACAGGTGGCTAATACCCTAGTATCAAAATATCGAGAATATGCGGAGGGGGAAGCATATTCGCCTATCGTTGCTACCGGACCTAATGGCGCTTTACCTCACGCAATTCCTACAGATCGGGAATTCCAAAAAGGCGATTTCATTGTAATAGATGCTGCTGCAAAATATGGTGGATATCATGCGGATATGACGCGAACACCCGTTGTGGGTGAAGCTTCAGAAAAACATCGGGAAGTCTATGGCATTGTGAAAGAAGCTCAGCAACGTGGGTGCGATACAGCCAAGGCTGGTGTTGCTTGTAATGTGGTGGATGCATCAACCCGGGATTATATTAAAGAAATGGGTTATGGTGAATATTATACCCATGGCACAGGACATGGCCTTGGATTGGAAATACACACTTCACCCAGATTTAACCCACAAAGTAAATCCATTTTAGAAGTGAATAATGTAATGACCATTGAACCCGGCATCTATATTGCAGGATGGGGTGGTGTTCGTATCGAAGATGACGTAATCATTAATGAAGATGGATGCGAAATCCTGAATAAGACCACCAAAGAACTGGTTATCCTGAATTAATATTTTTTATAATGATGTAATTATTTAAAACGTAATTAGTCTTTTCTACACGATTAATTAAATAATAACGTTTTACATAATTAAAAAATGGTTGATATTTACACCAAACCAGAACTCTATGATGCCATTCACCAGGCTTATAGTTCGGATAAAAATCTTATAACATCCATTGCTGAAAAAGCTGGTGGACCTGTATTAGAATTAGCTTCGGGAACGGGTCGCCTTGCTCAACTTATACTAGATCTTGGACTCGATTATACTGGCATTGATTCTAGTGTGGAATTTCTAAAAAGTGCAATTCATGAATTTGGAGATCGGGCTACGTTTCATCAAAATGACATGCGCCAATTTGAATTGGATCAAAAATTCAATTTTATATTTATTGGGTTCAATTCATTTCTCCATAATTTAACGGATGAGGATGCAAACCAATGTCTTCAATCTGTATTTAATCACCTAACAAATGGAGGAACATTTTTAGTTTCAACTTTCATTCCAGATCCATCCTTTTTATACCGTGAAAAAGGAAAACAATATCCTGCAACATCTCCCTTTAATTTTGATGGAAGTCGGTGTAGAATAATGGAAACAAATGAATACGAAGAAGAGACTCAGATAAATCAACTCACGTGGCAACTTGAGAGGGACGGTACTTTAGAACCTGAAAAATATCATTACAGGATGCGTATGTTTTATCCCCACATGATGGATATTTTGTTGAGTGATGCTGGATTAAGAATTACAGAAAAAATGGGTGACTATGATGGTTCGCCCATGGATGAAGAAAGTGGAATGCAAATTTATGTCTGCACAAAAGACTGAACCGCTCTCCATTCAAAAAGCGGTAACCGCTTTGAGGAAATCTGACCCAGAAATGATTCCGCTCTTTGATGCATTTAAAATTGAAGAATTGTCACCGGAAACAAATTATTTTAAATCGCTTACACGGGCCATTATTTATCAACAATTAAGCGGGAAGGCGGCGAAAACTATATCTGATCGTTTTATTGCCTTATACAAAGGAAAAGAATATCCATCCCCAAATGATGTATTAAAGACCGATCATGAATTACTTCGTTCAGTGGGGCTCTCCAATGCCAAGGCACACTATATTAAAAATATTTCACAGGCTTTTTTGGATGGATCCGTCGACCATGAAAATTTGGGGAGTTTGTCTGATGATAAAATCATGGAACAGCTAGTTGCCATAAAGGGTGTTGGGCCATGGACGGCGCAAATGTTTCTTATGTTTACTTTAAATCGTCCCGACATTTTTCCTTCAGGTGATTTGGGAGTACAAAAAGGGTTTCAACAGTATTTTAAATTAAAAGAATTACCTGCACCCAAAACCATGGAAAAAAGAGCCAAAAAATGGAAACCGTACCGAACTGTTGCATCAATCTTTTTCTGGAAAGTGGTGGATGGACCTTTTGAGTGGTGATATGATTACAACACTCTTTTTTGACATTGGCGGCGTATTACTGAATGTCCACCCGGAAAGAACCCTGCAATATTTAAGTGATTGTACTGATATTTCTGTAGAAGAGATTCGAACACGTTTTCCTATGGATGCCCATGATGAATATGAAAAAGGGAATCTCACAGACAGGGAATGGTTTTTGGCTGTTAAAGAATCATTGCCCCAACCTTGTTGTTTAAAAGAATCTGACTTTTGGCGAGCCTGGAAACTGCTTTTGGGAGATGAAAAGGAGACGGTAAAAATATTGAAAGAATTAGCGGACAACTTTTCTATTTGGTTGTTGTCCAATACCAATCCCCAACACGTTCGGGATGAGATAAAAACGATGTATGCATTTCCACATTTAGTAGATGGCGCTGTATATTCTTTCGATGTGGGATTGCGAAAACCCCATGAAGAGATTTATTTAATAGCTGCCAAATTAGCAGGGACAAAACCAGAAGATTCCATTTTTATAGATGATTTGGAAGAAAACGTAAAGGCTGCAGCTCATATTGGTTTTAAGGTTATCCAATTTTATACTACAAAACAATTAATCGAAGACCTGACCCAATTAGGTCTCATACAAAAAGAAAAGGTTCCTTTATGAAATATTTTTCAATCACACTAATCTTGGTAACAAGTTTGCTCCAAGCCACTGGCGCTTGGATGATGAGCGGCAGGACTCATCCGGAATTAAAATGGCATACCATTGAGACGGACCATTTTGATGTCCATTACCATGAAGGCATTCGGGATATCGCTGTTCAAGGTGCATCCATGGCTGAACAGATTCGTCCGATTTTGATGGAACAAATGGGATTGGACACGCTCCCTCGGCTAGATATCGTTTTTACAGCAGAAGATGAAATATTGAATGGATTTGCTATGCCCAGCAATCATACAATTATTTGGATAGATCAGAATGATGCGGCCCTTTGGGTTGGTGACGAAAAATGGTTGCGAACTGTCTTGGCTCATGAACTCCAGCATCTTGTTTATTTTAATACCATCAAAACTTGGCTACCCGAACCTATGAGTAGTTTAGTAGCGGGTGTTCCCGGATGGATTGTTGAAGGAATCGCAGAATACTATACCGAAAAGTGGCGACCTTTCCGCTACGATATTTCCCATAAAGGTCACGTTATTGGAAATACAGTTCATAAGATTCAAGATCCTCATAATGATGGGTTTTCCAAAAGTCTTTATCTTGCTGATCGATTTGGAGATTCCACAATTGTTAAAATTCTAAGCCATCGAAATAAAATGGGTTTATTAGATTTTAAAGAATCTTTTAAAAAACATACCGGGATTAAACTGAAACAATTCAATGAAGATTGGCGCCGCCACATGAACACATTTTTCTTTGGTCAGCGAGCCCAGAAAGAACGGGTTGAAGATGTGGGCAAAGTCCACAAACTCCCTTTGAAACGGATGGCCGCATTTGATTATTTCGAAGACACTTTGCGTGTAGCAATGATTGGTCAATTATCAAAAGGGCAGGGCGACCTATCTTTAGTGGTGGCAACTCGAGATACAGCCAAGGAAAGCAAAGAATGGAAGGAGCGAGTTAAAAAAGCAAAGAAGAAGGGGGATAAACCTAAAAAGGTAAAACCCAAATGGAAGATCAAGGAATATGATTATGGTGTTTTTGGAGAACTCATACAAAACCTTGATGTGTCTCCAGACGGGAATTCCATTGTATATCCAAAATATCGTTTTGGACAAAATCAGTCAATTATGTTTGGTATTTGGAAATTGGATCTGAAAACGAAAAAGAAAACATTGCTCGTTTCACAAATGAGAGCCAATCATCCTAAGTTTTCTCCAGATGGTTCAACAATTGTGTTTGTTGCACATGAAAATTCTACTTCACAACTCTATATGATGAATGCAGATGGGAGTGATATTAAACCTATAACTAATAATGAAGGTGATACCCAGATTATTACACCCAATTGGAGCCCCGATGGGAAATCCATAGCCTTTGCACAAGCCGATCCGGATGGACTAATGGACTTGCATATTATGAATCTGGAAAGTGGCCAAATTAGGCAAATCACAAACAGCAATGAAGGTGACTTTTCCCCGATTTGGCACGCAAATGGGAAAAAAATCTCCTATACAGGATTGTATGATTTTACACCAAATCTATACACCTACGACCTTGAATCTGGTGCAACAATCCAGAATACAGATATTGGGGATATTGTTCTGGGTGCGCAGTGGAATCGAGAATCTTCCACAATCACTGCACTGACTTTAAAAACTGTAGATTCGTCCCGCGTGGTTGAAATTGATCCTGCACGCGTTGCTATGAAAACAGAATTAACGATGAATCCAGCTTTTTCTTCATGGAGAACAAAGGCGCCGGATATTCCAATGAATAATATTGATCCTAAAAAGTCACTGGAAATTCACAAGGAAGTTCCCTATAAATTTTATAAACATATTTCCCATTTGGGATCATTGATACTTCCAGATTTGGAGAGTCTCTTTTTAAATACAGTATTTGTTGATGGTATGGGCAGGCATGTGTTAGGTGGACTATTTATTACAGACTATGATTCCTTATTTGGAACTTTAATCCAATATAATAATAATACTGGGTTCCCTTTCGGCGGTTCTTGGGGAGTGAATTATTACAAAGATTTATTTTTCACATTCCAGTTCTACAACCGAGACCAGGTCCCTCTCTTTGAATTATTTAATGGAACATCCCTTTGGTGGATGATGCCTTACAACTTTGGTAATTCCAGAACGGCAAATCATTCCATCGGTATTGCATTGGGACTAATGGATCGACAGGCATTGGATTTTGAAGATTCTTTAGATGTATTTCACACACCTGAAAGCGGAAAAGAAGGGATGCTATCCCTGAATTACACATTCAAAAACCAACGAATTCATAGGCGGAATATGTTTGCCCCAAACCATGGTTATGGATTTAGTGTGAATCATGATATGGTAACGTCCGCCATTTGGGGCGATTTGGATTACAATAAGACAGAAATAGATTTATTCACCCATCAAAAAGCAGGCCCTTTATCTTTCTATGCTCGCGGTCGATATGAAAAGTTATCCGGGAACCCACTCCCGCAAGATCAATTGGGAATTTTTGATATCCCTAATTATTACATCGCAGGAAGCTTTGTCCCGGGACGTGAATATATGAGCCCTCGTGGTTTTTCTGATTCACTTAGATATGGAGATCAGGCATTTATGGGGACGGTTGAATTGCGAGCCCCCGCAGCACCGTTTCAATTTGTTGAAATATTAAAGATAATTCAATTGGGGAATCCAACAGTTGCGCTTATTTCAGATTTTGGAAATGCTTGGAATAAGGACGAAGATAAGGAAGACCTGATTATGACAACTGGTTTAGAATTTCGGTTTGCATTATCCTTGGCAAAATCCCCTTTGTTTATTTTTAGTTATGGTTGGGCACAAGAGAATAATAAATGGTCCGATGGTTCTCCTGATCCTTACTTCCAAATGACTCTCATTAATCCGTTTTAGGTATGAAAAATACAATTATTTGGTTTGAGATCAATGTAGCTGACTTGGCCCGAGCCAAAAAATTCTATGACCACGTTTTACAAACAAATATCCGCAAAGAAGAGATAGATGGATATCCACCTATGGGCATAATTCCTGACGAAGGTGTGAATGGTGCTTTAGTAGAAGATGAAGAATACGAAGCGCCGGAACATAGTGGCGTCATGCTTTATTTTGATGGGAGTTCCGGAATTAATCCTTACTTAGAACGCGTAGAAGAAGCCGGGGGAGAAGTGGTTGTTCCCAGATCGTTCGTGAATGAATCTGTTGGGCACTGGGCGGCGATTTCAGATTTGGATGGGAATGTTTTGGCATTCTTTGAACCTCCGAAATAAAAAGTAATAACGTTATTACTTTTTATTTTCTAAAACCAAAACTGCCTCAAGGAAATAGAAAATATTATTCCCTTAGAATCGAATAAAGGCCCATCCCCAATCCAAACAGCTTCTACTTGCTCAGTCTCGTCATATCCATTTTCATCCTTTTCGCCCGTTTTTTTAGAATAACTCCACTTTACTTTATTGGTTGCTACCCCTTTTTTTGCAGAAAAGACAAGATCTCGATTTTTGCTAATCTGAAGAGATAGATTAATGTTAATGGATGGAGAGACTGAAATTGTTGAAACCCAATGATTATCATCATCGATTCTAGAAATAAATAATACGGGGAATTCCAATGATGTAGATGTTACAGTACCAAATTCAGACATAATTGAAAAATCCAAATCTGTTCCAATACCTGCGTAAAAATCTGAGTCCTTTCTTGAATCCGTAATCATTCCCAAATAGCCATTAATACTCACTGATAATTTGCTGAAGGGATTAATCCAATATTTACAAGCTAAATCATATTGCGGAGAATTGTTATACGAAGCGCTCACATCCGCTACACGTGGAATTGTAAACATTTCATAAGCTTTATGTCCTTCTTTCACCTTTCGCCACTTTCTTATAATTCGGGCTTTACTCGCATCCGGCCCAACATCGGTAATGACGGCTAAACCTCGGGATTTCCCGGGCAAAGTAACAGTTTTCCCTTTATAGGTTTTTTGTTTATCTTTAGAAGCAATCTCAAAAAAGTCTCCTTTTTCAAGTCCCAGGTTTTCACCAGACAAAATAGAAATGGTTTTACCATCTACTTCCATGACTTCGCTAGTGATCATGTAAAGTTCTTTCAATTTACTCCGAACTTGGAAGGCGAGATTAGACAGCGCTTGTTCTAGGGACGCATCCCGGTTTCCCCCTGTATAATTTGCATGAAGTTTAAATGATTGTTCAGAAATTCCTGTTTCCATATTCACCAATCTGACGTTAGCATTAATGACAGTATGAATATTGTTTTCTAATTCAAGTCGCCTTTTTTCTTTTGCACTTTTGGTATTGTCAACTGCAGCCGTAACCGTTTTTTTCACCACCCATGAAAATAATGTTTCATCTTTTTCGTCATCTTGGTCTTTCTTTTCATTTTCATCTTTCTTTACTTTTGGAACACCTTTTTGCCCGAAATGAACAATATTAATAATGAGAGCTTCTTCTGCTGCGGCCATCTCACCGAATTCCACCACTTGTTCATCTGAGACTATGCCAGACATTTGGAATGCCTGCTCCTCCAGGATCTCATCCACAAGGTTGCGGTCAATCACTTCAAACCGTCCTACCGATGTAGCGGCATCAGCAATAATGGAAGTAACCTTATCTGCGACAGGTCCATACTTTACCTGAGATGCAGGTAAGATCATTAGCCATTTTTTTTCCAAAGTAATGTCCTCATCCAGTTCCTGGGGTATACCCACAGAAACAATGAAGATGAGAAATATATTTTTCATCAAAATGTCCAATTTAATGGTCGTTTAAATGCAAGTGTTAAGAAAATAGATGCAGTTTCGAAATCAAAGGATTCATTTGTCTGGAAATCTTGGGTAAACCCCAAAACTATTAAAATACTCTTTTTAAAGTTCAATTGTACATTTCCAACCATCTGAAATCTGGATAGATCTGTGTTTTGTACGTGTTCGCTCAATTGATGATAATAATCTACTTCGAGTTTTGTGCTAAATAATTTCAAATCCTTATCAAACGTCATCCCCGTCCTAAAATAGGACGTCTTTTGTTCCGTGTTTAGATAATCTGAATTATCAAATGCCACCCCTATCTCTAGGGTAGTATTGGACTCTTCTGAGTTCCGGATCAACCACCCAAGACCCTGATTGTAGTGATACCTTAAGTTCACATCCATCAATGTATTTTTCTCATAGATAAGTGTGTTGAAGGAATAAAGCCAGTCAAGCGACATAAATCTTCTGCTTGTTTTTTGTCGTATGCGAATTTCTGTATCATGATCAAAAAAATGACCATAAATCCGTATATCTTGAAATGTATAAGAAGTGGTCCGTTTTAATCGGAGATAGGTTGCCACTCCCGGATTTTCCATCCCACTGTTTACAATCCCTAATCGAGTATATTGTTTCCAGTCAGGCAGTTCTGCATTAGGGTTATGTGCAAATACTATTGAGCAAAACAAAATTGAAATAAAATATTTCATTATTGTTTAATCTTTTTCCCACTTTGCATGAGTAGCATTGCAACGGTTGAAAAAAGGACCGTTAGGATTAATGCCATCCAAAAACTGACACTGAAAGATGAGTCACTGACTCCCAAGATCGTATACCGAATTCCATTAATCATATAATAAATGGGATTGATAAAACTCAAACTTTGTGCCCATTCAGGTAACATTGTAATGGAATAAAAAATACCACCCAAAAAACTCAGTGGGGTTAGAAAAAAATTCTGCATCATTGCCAATTGATCCCAACTTTCAGCTATTTGGCCTAAAATAAGCCCCATACTCGCAAATGCCCATGATACCAGGAAAATAAAAGCTATAGTTCCTACTGGATCAACAATTGTAAGGTCTGTAAGAAACATACCAAGCATCAAAACAAGAATACCATTTACCACACCTCGAACAGTTCCACCAATAATATAAGCTAATGAAATTTCAAACCCCGATAAAGGGGCAGTTAGGAGATCCGGCAATTGTTGTAGCAATTTCATTTGGAGCATAGATGATGAAGTATTTGCCGTGGCATTCGTGAGCGTATTCATCATGATTAATCCGGGTAAAATAAATAAGGTATAGGGAATGCCCTGTATTTCAGAAATTCGTTGCTCCAAGGTGAATCCAAAAATTACAATATACAACCCCGATGAGATGAGGCCGGGTAGAACTGTTTGCCGATACACCGAAAAGAACCTTCCTACTTCTCGATTAATTAATGTATTCAATCCCACCCAATTCATTCGTTGATTCCCTTTCCCGTGAGATTTAGAAATACATCTTCCAGAGATGATATATTCGTTTCAATACTCTGGATCTGAACGTTGGCTTTCGATAGTTGAAGTATGATTTCGGGCATTGCAGAATCAGGATTATTGACTAAAAAATGAATCCTGTTTTCATCCCGAGTGAATGTGAATTTATCTAAAAATGACTCTATTTCATTTTCCATATTCCCCAATTGAACCGTAATACCAGCGGTTCCTAATTCACGCGTTAAATCTTTGGGAGATCCTTCTTTTAAAATCTTCCCTTCATCAATTATTGCCACATTTTCACACAATAATTCTGCTTCTTCAATATAATGAGTTGTGAGCAGAATTGTCCTTCCCTGGCTATGTAAGTCGCGAAGGTATTGCCAAAGGCTCCTACGAAGTTCAACATCTACACCCGCGGTAGGTTCATCTAATATTATTATATCCGGATCATGAACTAAGGCCTTAGCGAGTTGAAATCGACGTTTCATTCCACCAGATAGTTGTCGTAAACGAGATTCCCGCTTTCCCGACAATCCTAAACGCTCCAGGAGATCATCGATCTTAGGCTTTGCTTTCTGGGTGGTAAGCCCATAGTACCCCGCTTGGAAATAAAGCAATTTTTCAATTGGAAAAAACCAGTCTACCGATAACTCCTGCGCAGCGATTCCAATTTTGGAACGAGTAAAGCGAAAATCTTTTACAGTGTCCTTTCCAAATACTTCTGTAATGCCTTTATCTCGAAAAATAAGTCCGGTTAGAATGTTAATTATTGTGGTTTTTCCTGCACCATTCGGACCCAGTAATCCAAAGAATTCCCCCTGTTTAATGGTCATATCTACACCACGAAGGGCAGTAACATCCCCATAGGATTTTGTTAATCCTTTAATATGGATTGCTGGTTGTGACATTTAGATTAATCGAATCCGATATGTTGGTCGAAGGGACTTGGGAAATCAAATCCTTCCGCACCGGGAAAGTGGGCTATGGATACAATAAATCCCCAAGGTATCATAATGGATGCTTCCACTTTTTTAGTTTTAGCTTTTCCTTTCCCAGTTATATTGGGGACTGAAAATTTAGGATGCTTAATCCACATTCCGTGTTCGTCATATCCATCCACATAAACGAATATTTTATCTTGATCGATACCAATTTTCTTTAAAGGTTCGTGACCTTCAAGGATAATTAATATTAAGTCGCCAACTACTTCTTCTATTTTCATCATATCTATTCTCAATAATTAATATGGGATGAATTTATAGATAGCACCCATATATTCCACCACATAGAGTTCACCTGAATTATCTTCACCAAAAGATGAAATAAATAGAGGAATATCAACACTATTCCTCTTTAATTCAGGTCTAAGTTTTTTAAATTGAACTGGTTTGTTATTATCTCGTTTAAAAGACCAGATTCTTCCTGTACAATAATCCCCAAAAATATAAGTTCCTTGAAGATCCGGAATTGCGGAACCACGGTAAACATACCCGCCCGTTACGGAACATCCAGTAGCGCCAGCCTCATCCATGCCCACAAGAATCTTCATATAATTTGCATTATTTGGGTACGCATGGATGGGTTTAATTAATCCAGATTCGTCACAATTTGTTTCCGGGTTATAACAATGATTTGCTTCCATGATTCTCCAACCATAATTGGCGCCAATTGCATCCTTCCAAGTATTCCAATTAATTTCTTCCCAAAGATTTTGCCCCACGTCCCCGATAATAAGATCATTTGTCTCTCGATCGAAGGAGAATCGCCATGGATTCCGTAATCCATAACAAAAAGTTTCTCCTCGCTTATCTTTTTGACCTGCAAATGGATTATCAGGAGGGATCCCATAAGGATTACCACTATCTACATCAATTCGTAGAATCGATCCGAGCAATGTATTTAAGTTTTGAGCATTGTTGAAAGGATCGCCCCATTTCCCACCATCTCCAAACCCTATATAAAGCATGCCGTCTCGGGGTCCAAATGCAAGATGACCCCCATTATGATTCCCAAAGGGTTGCCCCAATTTAATTAGAATTTTTTCTGAAAATTGATCAGCAATTTCAGAATTATTTGTGACAGAAAATCTTGATACAATAGACGTATCATTCTTATTGACATAATTGACATAAAAAAATCCATTCATTGAATAATTTGGGTGGAAGGCAAGCCCAAGTAATCCTTCTTCACTGCCCGGGATAAATGAGCCGTGAACTCGATCGGAAATATCCAAAAAGGGCTTTTTTAAGGTTTTTCCATTTTTAATAATATGGATTTGCCCTTTTTGGTTTACAATAAATAATCGGAATTTATCGCCTTTTGGCTGGGTAAGATAAAGCGCTTTAGCTGGTACATTGGCTATTTTTTTTAGTGCAAGATTTTGACTAAATACGATGGGTGAAAAAATAATCAAAAATAAAAATATTGAAAAATTACATCGGGTCATTAAAACAATACCATTCGGGATGTAAAGTCTTCTAAACAGATTATTCAAGACGTACCATCTTTAAAAAATCTTCTTCAGTTAAAATATCAATACCTAATTCTTCTGCCTTTTTTAATTTCGACCCAGCCCCGGGTCCAGCCACAACAAAATCTGTATTTTTACTCACAGACCCAGATGCCTTCCCACCTAAATCTTCTACCATATCTTTTGCATCTCTTCGAGTTAGTTTTTCGAGTGATCCTGTGAAAACAAATATTTTATCCTCAAAGGGTTGTTTCCTATTTATCTTGATTTCAGCCAGTTTTACACCTTTATCTAAACAATTTTGAACCATTATTTTATTAGAATCATCAGACCAAAATTGGACGATCGTTTCTGCTACAATGGGGCCAATTTCATCAATGTTCTCCAATGCTTCCAGATTGGCTTTTTGAAATTCTACCAAATTGCCAGAAAACTCTTTTTCTAAAACTTTGGCAATGTGTTCCCCTACATTACGAATTCCTAACGCATAGATAAATCGTGCAAATGTTGATTCTTTTGACTGTGAAATCGCACCCATCAAATTTGTTGCAGATTTTTCGCCCATTCGATCAAGCTCAACCAATGATTCATATTTCAAATTGAAAAGACCATCAATAGTATTGATTAAACCTTCATCCACTAATTGTTCTACAATCATTTTTCCAAGCCCATCAATATTTAATGCCAATTTGGATGCAAAATGCTGGATACGTCCTTTTATTTGCCTCGGACATGAAATATTACCACATCGCAATATTACTTCCCCATCGGGTCGAAAAGCTGGATGATTACAGACAGGGCATGTATTTGGAATTTTAAAAGGGGAGGTATTATTCGGTCGTTTACCTATGATAACTTTAACAACTTTTGGAATTACATCACCTGCTCGTTCAATTAAAACCGTATCTCTAATCCGAATGTCCTTTCTATCAATTTCGTCCTGATTATGAAGGGTTGCATTTGTTACAGTTACACCTGCTATATAAACTGGATTTAACTTTGCAACAGGCGTGAGTGCTCCCGTACGACCAACTTGGATATCAATTCCATTTATGACTGTTGTGGCTTGTTGTGCTTTAAACTTCCCCGCAATGGCCCATCGGGGGGAACGACTTCGTGTTCCCAGATTTCCCCGCTCATTATAATTATTAATTTTAAAAACTGTTCCATCTATTTCGTAAGGCAACTCATTCCGTTTAGTTTCAAGATCCACATGAAATCGGGTGAGACCAACTGATCCCGTTACAAGTTGAATAAATGGATTTACTGGCAACCCCCATTTTTTGAGTGCTATCAAAAACGATGCGTGGTCTTGGAAAGCCTCCCCATCAATTGTCCCAAGTTCATAACAATAAATTGAGAGGGGTCGTTGTGCAGTAATTTTGGGGTCTAACTGCCGTAAACTACCTGCTGCTGCATTTCGCGGATTAGCAAATACTGGAATCCCATTTTTTTCCTGTGTTTGATTTAAAGAATTAAAATCATCCTTTCTAATAAAAACCTCTCCACGAACTTCTAAAAGGGATGGATGTGCTATCTCTTGAGTCCTAAGTGATAAAGGAACCCCCCGAATGGTTTTTAAATTATGAGTGATATCTTCACCTGTAAATCCATCCCCACGAGTAGATCCATAAACAAACAATCCATCTTCATAGACTAGCTCAACCCCTAGTCCATCAAGTTTAGGTTCAGCCATATATTCTATAAATTCATGATTTAACCCCTTTTGCATTCTTTTATCAAATGCCACCAACTCATCCTCATTCATTGCGTTTGCAAGAGACAACATTGGGATTCGATGATCAATAGTTCCAAACTCAGCGATTGGTGTTGAACCCACCCTTTGCGTTGGCGAATCCAATGTTATTAAATCTGGATTTATATTTTCAAGTTTTTCCAACTCATTGAGGAGAATATCAAATTCTCCGTCAGAGATTGTTGGGTCGTCCAAGATATAATAACGATAATTATGATCTTGTATAATCCCTCTTAGTTTTTTGATTTGAATTTTCGGGCTCATTGATTCATTCTGGCTCGTTGCTTATAATATTGAATTGGATCTATAAATTCTCCGTTTATCGGAACAAGCATACCTTGGCTATTCAATGGTGTTCCATAAATATTATCATTCGATTCTATGACAAAATAATATTGAATCGATGCACCTGGATAGATCTTTGGATTGTACTTAAAACGGTACAGTCCATAGCTCCCATCTAAAGAAAATTCCTGATAGTTATCTATGATATTTGTTTTGAAAAATAAGGTGGCTCTGTCCACCGAATCTTTTGGAATATCAGTTACAAAATCCAAATAATGGGAACGATTTTTAAACAAGGGTTTAGGTTGTTTGTGAAATAGTCGATGTTTTAAAATCATAGTCTTTAAAAATGGGTCTGCATTTAGTTCCTGTGCAATAATAACCATAAGGAGTAACGGGCAAATAATAAATAGATTTTTTAACACAAGATATCGATGTAAATAAGATTGTTTAATTCGAATTGAACAGTAAGAATTAGTGGGAAAAATAGTCGCATCATTTCCCCGCTGTTTTCATGCACTCAAACCAGGGACCTTTATGAAGGTCAGACAAAAATAATTCCTGATCTTTTTTATTTGCAACACCACTTCCACCTGATTTTGCTTTTAAAAAATTATAATTCATTTTTTCTGAATCACCTAAAGCGGCATAGGATCTAGCTAAAGCTTCATGGGCGTAGGCAAGGTCAAATCCGGATAAGTTCAATTGACGCGTTAAGGTCCAACATTTCTTAGCATGAGTTAATGACCATTCTCCATTATTTAATATGGCATATACATGAGATATCATCCATTCACCTCGCTGTTCATTAATAGGTTTAAATTCAGGTGACTTTTTCCAATGGTAAAGAGATGCATTTGCAAAAGCAATCATCCGGGAATTATCTTCTTCATTCCTATTTTCATTTTCTAGTAATGACCAAGTTTGTTGATTGAGTTCAATCCCCATAAAATGATGAATTTTACCAAATGATTTATTCATTTATTGATCTGTGATAGTCAAACATTTTTTTCGCCATTGTGTTTCATCCATAACACCTTCAATAAAAAATGACCTAGAACAGTCTATTTCACTTTTTGCTACTATTGGAATATGTTTTCCTTCAAAATGAATTATAAGAATGGAGTGTGTAAATGGTGACTTTGCCACATCGGCTAAATTGCTTATAGCTTTAAAACCAAATATTAATTCATCATTGAAATCAATATCTGAAGTTTCTATTTCTAATTGGAAAACATACTCCTGTTTATGATTATAAAAACGATGTCCAAATAAGGTGGGCGATTGTTTTATAGAATTAAAATACTCTTTTAAAATAATGACAATTTGTTCATCACCATATTTGGGTGATCCACCAAAGCAATATTGGATAATTACAAAAATAATAATAAGTTTTTTCAAATGAATTATAACCGCTTTTTAAAGAAAATTACCATAATTACTAGGAAAAATATCCCGACTGAAATTAAGGTTTTTTGAATCCGATCTGTAGAATAGATAACGGATTTTGCTTTTAATTCGAAAGAATGAGAGAGTAAAGAATCCAACCCAAAATTCCACAACAATGTATCGCCCAAAATCTCAGTAGCATTTGTAGATACAATTTGTCCTGGTAAAATGAATTTTACTTCGAAGGAATCATCATTCAGATCTAGGGACGTTTTAAGAATACTTTCATGTGCCTCCATAGACTTTCCAAGCATTTCAGGAAAAGAAGAGTCCACATTAAATGGTTTAAATAAATCTGACAAATATGATACTCTATTTTTTTGAATTTTTTCAAGTTCTTCCATCGTTGTTACTCTTGCAAATGAATTTCTTAAATGATTGACTAATCGTTGATTCCATAATGTTTGATAGGGGGATAAAGAATCGTGAGAAATATCATTGAGACCTTTATGCATTAAAACTGTTAACGCTTCTGGTAACCAATATAAAGAGTCAGATTTACCAGAAAGTATTGCCTCATAAAGTTTAGGAAAATCATTTTTAATTTTTCTTCCTTCAAATTCGAATGAGACTGAAATTTTTGAACTAAAAAAGGTTTTTGTTATTGATCGATGGAATGAATATCCTAAAGGAATTGGATTATTTTTGGAAAATATTAAAATCGTATCCTCACTAATTCCTTCAGTATAATGCACCCAGTTTGTTTCATCTTCACCTTTATTGTCCAAAACCCGTGATGTTGATGTCCAACCTTGTTTAATCTGCGGGTGAATGAAATCAGAATCAAATATATCCGTAGAATCACCTTTACTTTCAAACCTAAAATAAGTTTGTCCATCAGGATGCACTTGAATAAATATTTTATTTTCTACACAAGAGAATAAAATAAGGATTAGAGCCAAAAAATTAATATTAATACGGGAAGCCATAGCAAGGAAGTTACTGAATGAATTTGTCTTTAGGGAGTTGCACTGCAAGTGTCAAATATGTTATTTTCAATAATATCTAGACAGACTTAAATGGTCAAATATTCACTCACATATTTTATTATGCTTGGCAGCCTTCTCGCTGTTGACACCCACCCATCATCGATAATACGTAATGATTATGGATTCATTGATTATACAAATCGTATTATAGTCTGTATGGGGATTACAAATATTTCGACAGAAAATAACGGGGACGATTTTAAACTTGTTATTGAAAAAAGTTTAAAATTATCAAAGGGTGAAGCTAAAACTTATGCAAGAAAAAACCTCCTGGATCTGATTAAACTGGTCAACTTAGATGGGCGTACAGTTGGTGATATTATGCTTAGCGAACCTTTCATAGGGCGTCGTGTAGAATCATTGGTGGGTAGCGCATTCCAATATGGAGAAGTGAAATATCTAGAAAAGAATCAACTTGCAATTTCTTTGGCGGTTAAGATGTCTAGTCTAGCAGAAATTTTAATTGACACAAATGGGTATATGAATAAAATGATCGCACAATCAACCTATCTAATGACACGTTCAACAATTCCCAAAAATGAGCGAATTTCAGGTATCGTTATTGATGCTAGGCATATTGATCAAATTCCAGCTTTAGTGCCAAAGATATACAATGAGGATAAAACACTTATTTATGGATCACGACATTATACACGTTCCCGCTCAGTTAATCGCGGGACAATTGGCTATGCTTCATCCATGGAAGACAGTAATGTACAACGAAGAGTTGGGAATACTCCCATCTTGGTAGAAGCTATCGGTAGCAATAATGAAGTAAATCTGATTGTATCTAATTTGGATGGAGAACGAATCCGAAATGCAGAAAAAAAGTTTGGATTACTTTTAAATTGTAAGGTTCTTGTTTTACTTAAATAAAATTAAAAATATACAGGAACAAGGTTTGGATTTCCAAAAATCCTTGTGAAATTCTAGTATGGATAATTTAAAAACGGCCGTTCTTTTGTTGCAGGACGGTCGTTTTTTTAATGGTAAAATATTTGGATCAGAGGGTGAAACTATCGGCGAAGTCTGTTTTAACACAGGCATGTCTGGTTACCAGGAAATTCTGACTGATCCGTCTTATTGTCGTCAAATCGTAACCATGACATCTCCCCACATTGGCAATACCGGTGTTAATCCTGATGATATTGAATCTAATCGAATTCAGGTTGCGGGATTTGTCATCAAAGAAGAAACAATCATTCCGTCTAATTGGCGATCCACCCAATCCATTGGTGATTATTTAAAAGAACAAAAGATTGTTGGGATCCAAGGCGTGGATACGCGTGCAATCACGCGCCACATTCGGAATCATGGCGCCATGAATGGCATCATTTCTACAATTGATTCCGATCTTGAAAGTCTAAAGAAAAAATTGTCCCAAGCACCAAACATGACTGGATTTGATTTAGCGAAAGAAGTCACGTGTCAAAATCAATATTCATGGTCTTCGATCAACCAATCAACCAATCAATCAATCAATTTTAAGGTTGCGGCATTAGATTATGGAATTAAATATAATATTTTAAGACTCTTGGAAAGGAATGGATGCGAAGTAACTGTTTTCCCTGCTCAAACTTCCGCAAGAAAAATTTTGGATTTTAATCCGGATGGGGTTTTTTTAAGCAATGGTCCAGGCGATCCGGCGGCTGTGTCTTATGGGATTAAAACTGTTAAAGAAATACTAGGAAAGAAACCCATTTTCGGGATTTGCTTAGGTCATCAAATATTGGCCTTAGCCTTAGGTGCAAAAACGTTTAAACTAAAATTTGGGCACCGCGGCATTAACCATCCTGTAAAAAACTTGGAGACGGGTCAAGTAGAAATCACCAGCCAGAATCATGGCTTTGCGGTGGATTTGGATTCGCTTCCGGCAAATGTGGAACCGACTCATATGAATCTGAATGATAATACATCTGCAGGAATCCGGTGTGATGAATTAAAAGCATTCTCGGTCCAATATCATCCAGAGTCAAGCCCGGGACCCCATGACAGTCGATACCTTTTTCAACAATTTATTAATATGATGGAATATGCCCAGAAGAACTGACATAGAATCCATTTTAATCATTGGTGCGGGGCCCATTATTATCGGGCAAGCCTGCGAATTTGATTATTCTGGTACACAAGCTATCCGAGCTTTGAAGGAAGAAGGTTATCGGGTGATTTTGGTGAATTCGAATCCTGCTACAATTATGACAGATCCTGATTTGGCAGATGCAACTTATATTGAACCTATCACTTCTGAATATGTCGAAGCTATTATTCAGAAAGAAAAGCCAGATGCAATTCTCCCAACCGTTGGAGGACAAACAGCGCTAAACCTTGTTATGGATCTACATAAACTGGGAATTTTAGAAAAATATAATTTACAACTCATTGGTGCTCAAGTGGACGCCATCGACAAAGCGGAAGACAGGGAACGGTTCAAAGAAGCTATGGATGCCATAGGAATTGAGACTGCTCAAGGTGGGTTTGTCCATTCTTGGCCAGAAGCCGAAATCCTATTGAAAGATATGGAATTCCCCATTATTATTAGGCCATCCTTCACGATGGGAGGAACCGGAGGGTCTGTTGCGTATAATTTTGATGAATTTCAGGACTTAATTGAAAATGGATTAAATGCCAGTCCAATAACAGAAGTTCTCATGGAAGAATCGTTATTGGGGTGGAAAGAATACGAATTGGAAGTTATTCGAGATTCGAATGATAATGTTATCATTATTTGTTCCATTGAAAATATTGATCCAATGGGTGTTCATACAGGCGATTCTGTTACAGTCGCTCCAGCCATGACTTTAACAGATAAAGAATTCCAGAAAATGAGGAATTGGGCAATCCAATGTTTAAGAACCATTGGTGTTGAAACAGGCGGGTCCAATGTTCAATTTGCAGTGAATCCTAAAAATGGCCGAATGATTATAATTGAAATGAATCCCCGCGTGAGTCGTTCATCGGCTTTGGCATCCAAGGCCACCGGATTTCCTATTGCAAAAATAGCAGCAAAATTAGCAGTGGGTTATACTTTGGATGAACTCCCCAATGAAATCACAGGAAAGACTTTAGCAGCTTTTGAACCTACCATTGATTATATAGTTACAAAAGTTCCCAGATTTGATTTTGAAAAATTCCCATCTGCTTCCGGGCATTTGGGTGTACAAATGCAAAGTGTTGGAGAAGTAATGTCCATTGGGCGAACCTTCCGAGAGTCCCTGCAAAAGGCATTTCGTTCCTTGGAAGTAGGGTTGGATGGCTTGGAGCCTAAACCTCCCGCAGAAGGCGATCCAGACGTGAATCGGGCACGGTCGTTGGATATGTCCACACTTCGCTATGCAACATCTTTTAGATTATTAAAAGTGAGACAAGCATTTTTGGAAGGACAATCTATTGAAGATGTAAATAAGATTACGGGAATTGACCCGTGGTTTTTACGGCAAATAAAACAAATAACGGAAATGGCGAACACCTCGGAATCTGATTTAGATATAAACCATCTTCGAGCATTAAAACATAATGGTTTTTCTGATAAACAGATTGGCAGAATGATTGAAAAAACTGAATTAGCTATTCGAGAACTACGAAAAAAATGGGATGTAATACCAAATTATAAGGTAGTTGATACGTGTGCTGCAGAGTTTGAAGCAAAAACACCTTATTGCTATTCTACGTATGAGGATGAAAATGAAATCGAACCTTTGGATGGGAAAAAGATTATCATTTTGGGAGGTGGCCCAAACCGTATAGGTCAGGGAATCGAATTTGATTATTGTTGTGTTCAAGCCGTCTTCGGATTAAAAGATCTCGGATTTAAAACAATAATGGTGAATTGCAATCCAGAAACAGTCAGTACAGATTTTGATTTAGTAGATCGTCTTTATTTTGAACCAGTGACATTTGAAGATGTTTTAAATATTGTTGAATTTGAAAAACCAGACGGAGTATTAATTCAGTTTGGCGGACAAACTCCATTAAAAATTGCAAACGCATTAGAGAAGGCAGGTGTACCCATAATTGGAACTACACCGGCGAATATAGACCTTGCAGAAGATCGGGAAAAATTTGGGAATATTTTAGAAAAGCTCAAAATTGTTTGTCCGGAATATGGAACAGGTCGTACTTTAGACGAAGTTGTCACGATAGCAGAGAGAATCGGATATCCAGTTTTGGCTCGCCCAAGTTATGTATTGGGTGGGAGGGCTATGGAAATTGTTTATACCAAAGAACAGTTAATCGATTATATCTCAAGAAATGCGGATGTTACAGAAGGGCACCCAATCCTTATTGATGAATTTCTGGAAGATGCATTTGAATTTGATGTAGATGCATTATGCGATGGTGAGTCTGTCCACATTGGTGCAGTGATGCAACATATTGAAGAGGCCGGCATCCATTCCGGCGATTCAGCCTGTGTGTTACCACCCTATCGAATAACAACTGAGGCCATGGAGGTGATTATTTCTATAACGAAATCTCTAGCTCTTGAATTAAAAGTAATGGGTCTTATCAACCTTCAGTTTGCCTATAAGGATGGGCAAGTTTATGTGTTAGAGGTAAACCCAAGAGCAAGCCGAACCGTTCCATTTGTAAGCAAAACAACTAATGTGCCATTGGCCCGCATTGCTGCAAAACTAGCAGCAGGAGCCACCCTCTCCGAATTTTCGTTGAAACCATGGGATAGTCATCGTCATGTGGCAGTGAAAGAAGCAGTCCTCCCATTTAATAAATTTCCCGAAGAATCTATTTTTTTAAGTCCGGAAATGAAATCAACAGGCGAGGTGATGGGTATTTCAAATACACTTGGTGATTCTTTTCGTCGCGCTTCAATTAGCGCCGGAAATATAATTCCAAATTCAGGAACAGTTTTCTTGTCAGTAAATAATTCTGATAAACTAGATGTTATCCCCATTGCACGCGATCTACTGGAAATTGGTTTTAATCTCGTGGCAACATCTGGAACGGCAACGGAGTTGAATCGCAATGGTATTCATGCGAAATCTATATTCAAAGTAGGTGAAGGTCGCCCAAATATTGTTGATGGAATTAAGAATGGAGAAATTAATCTTGTAATAAATACACCCATGGGAGCTCAAGCTCGTTATGATGAAGAATCCATTGGTCGGTCTTGTATTCAAAAGGGGATTGTTGTCATTACAACTTTATCCGGTGCAAATGCTGCGGTAAGGGCAATTAGATTAGCTCATCAAAAGATAGATGTTCGGTCAATCCAAGAATTTCATTCATAAACTTCCTATTTGCTTATTCTATTATAATTCGATAGTATTTTTTATACTTTCTGTTCGATTTATGAGCATACACACACTGAATTGAAGAAAATGACAGCAAATAATTCTGAAAATCAAAAACGTAAGACTACCACATCTGAAATTGGATCGGACAAATCTATTCAATCTATGGATGAAAATATTGGTGAGTTAAATAAATTTTCTGATTTAGAAATCATTCAATCTATTACAGATGATGAAGAGAATATTGGTAAGAGAGTAGGAACTCTTCCACTGAAAAAAATATTCTCAAAAGTAATTTCATTCTATAGGGTAAATGAGTTTTTCCGTTATGCCATCTGGTCTATTTTACTTATACTAGTATCCACAACTGCATTGACTATTGTCGAATATGATATGTTTAAAGAAAGCGTGACTGGCCATGTTGGTAAGACCTTTCTTTTCGGCGGTGAAAATCCAAATTGGTTAGATACATTTTTTCATACATTTTGGTGGTCAGTCGTAACCTTTACAACTGTTGGGTATGGAGATGTAAGCCCCGTAACTCATTTGGGGAAATTTCTTACCATTATTGTAATGTTATTGAACTTTGGCGTCGTCACAATGTTGGGCGGGGCTGTGGCATCCGTATTGGTTGCACAAAGATTAAAAGGAGATGATACATTGGAAGAAAGTAAATTTAAAGAACATTTGGTCATTGCAGGATGGAATAATTTTGTTCCTTCAATTTTAAAAATTATTGATGCGAATCATGATTCAATATCCCAAGTCATTCTAGTGAATGAAATGGAATCAGAGCCAATGCAAAGATCTATAGCTGGGTTTGGATTTGAAAGACTCGAGATTTCCCATATACCAGGGAATTTCACCCAAGAGCTTATTTTAAAAAAAGCGTTCCTTGAGAGGGCAACCACTTTGATGATCCTGCCGGATAATACAGGTTTGTTACCTCATGAAGAGCCAGATGAAGATAAAACAGTATTAACGTGTTTGACGGCAAAAGCTATAGCAGAATCATGTAATGTTATTGCTCATGTAATTAATCCTGAGAATGTATCCCACCTACAACGAGCTAATGTAAATGAGATTGTGATCCCTGATGCCCATGTTCCACATTTATTGGCAAAACACGTTACAGATCCCGGTGTCCCTCAATTTTTTGATGATTTAATCCTTCAGGAAGAAAAAGATAAGGGTTTACAAGAAGTGCCAATCCCAAGAAGCTTAACGGGACAGACTCACGAAAAGATATCTGCTTTTTTCAAATTCAAACATAATTGGCTATTGGTTGGATACACAATTCAAAAAGCAGGATTTAGCTTAGAAGAACAAATGGGTGACAGCGGTACTCCATTGATTCGGAATATGATTAAAGAACAATTAGATGGTGCCGGCATTAATCTGACAAATGATGAGCATGTAAAAGTCGAAATAAATCCCGCTGATGATTACACCATTGATGAAAAACATAGAGCATTGGTACTGAGGTAAATTATGAATCCAACAGCAGAACAAATTCAAAAGATTAATTATTTTAGAAAAGTACCACTCAACATATGTGAGCAAATTGCATCAGTTGTTGAAATTCAAGATTGTGAACCAAGGGAACAATTATTGATGGAAGGCGGTACTGGAAATACGATGATATTAATTTTTCAAGGGCAAGTAGAGGTTTCCAAGAATATGATGGTTAAAACTGCATCGGGAATAACAACATCTCGAAAACCTATCATTCGGCTTGAAACAACGGATCCCCCTCCAACAACAGATCCTATAAATAAAGCTACTGTATCGGTGGTTCAATCCCCTGCTTTTGGAATTGGTGAGTTTTCATTGGTGTTAGATGATGCAATTAGAACTGCCAATGTACATGCAACAACATCTATTCAATATGGTATTCTAAAACTGGATGATTTTTCGAATATTGTAAAAGATAATCCTGAAGTGGGTGGCTCTGTTTATTTTGAAGTAGCAAAATCTGCCGTTCAAAACCTTGCAACAGCCAGCGCCGATATTTCTAATCTAACTCAGGCTTTCTTTTTTGCTCTAACTCGCTAGAAGGAATGTTTTGCAGGATGCTTTGCAACGCATCGATTCTTCTGATAATATTATTTTATTCTTGAATTTCTAGTCTATCACCTGATTTTGGTTTATTAATCTTTATATTCAAGTTCCACGTCGTTAATGCATTTTGAATCAGTAACACTTCATTATCATGAATAAATTCATCTGCATTAGCAATATCAATGAATGCATGGATGAGTCTCAATAATTGATTTGAATCAGTTTCATCAGAATTTTTAATATTTATTAATGAAGTCACGTACTGTTCTTGTCTAGACTTTTCATTTTTAAGGTCAATGAATTTTCGGGTTGCCAATCCAAAGTCAGAGTTAAAACTCTCATGGGTCACATCTTTCGAAAATTTTCCAAAACTCTCATAAATAACATCTTTTTCTAATTCATCAATTTCTTGATCCGCAAAAAAGGAAATACACAAAAGGGTGAAAAGAATATCATGATTGATTGTCCAAGCCGTTGGTGAATCATCATCGGATATTTCACGAGCAGAAATTTTGCGTTGGAGGTCTTCCATCCGTTCCTTATCCGAATCATTTAAATACCCATCCTGACGTTGTCGCTTTTGCATAAGTTTATCCGCCTCGAGGGTAAGGAATTGAACATCCCGTTCTAAGGCTTCCAAACGATTATCCATCAACTCAAATAAGAGTTCCTTAAAGGCTTCCAGTTGATCCTTTTCCGGTGTAAAATAAATATTGAGATTTCCGCGATCTGTATCTTCCCAAAAGGTAGGCCCAAAAATGGACAGGAGAAAACATTGTGTATTGGCGTTTGCCTTGAAAGATTTTTCATCGAAGTATGCAAGGTCATCCAAATAGTCTTCAGCAATCGCTGTGGCAAAACCCTTTTTATCAACCGATAAATAAAATAAAGCTAATCCAATTTGGATTCTTCTTGTTCCGTTATTTCCACCTAAAATGCCTTTATCTACACCATCTTTTGAGTAGCCGGGTGGTTTATCCAACTGAAGGATTAATTTCAATAGTTCCATTTGATCCTCATCGCTCCATCCTTTTTCATAGATCAAAACTTGACATTTCCTTAATTCAAAGGTTAACGTGTCCACAATAAAATAGAGAGATGGATTCCCCTCAGCATTTTTATAAATATCATTGGCGTAAAATTTAAATTTATCATAACAATATTTTGCCATATCAACACGGTTTGCCTTTACATATTCCTGAATCATATTTGAATAATGAAATGATAAATTATATAAATTTCTTGGTTCATTATTTTTGTAGGCATGTTTCATAGCAAATCGGAAAAGGGTATTAAATCGGATATTTACATTATCTAAAATTGTATTATCATTCATATCCAAACATGTTTTCCCAACATCAACTAATTCTGCCGGGATAAGAGATGCAATATCAAAGCGATCATTTTCAATCATTTTGATATAAGAATTTCCTAAAAGACGAAAAACTTTAATTTCATAAAAAGTAAAAGTTTTTGCCATTTCTTGATATTGTGATTCTGTATAAGTGCGAAAAGTTGCATTTGTCTTTATTGTGGGAGTTAAATTAAAAAACTTAGGATTAAACTGAGACTTCTCACGGATATAAGCTTGGATAATTGTACTGATTTGTCTAATAATTTCTGTTTGAGTTTCCTTGAATTCTGTGAATGCCAGAAGATCATCTAACTGATCGAGTGATCCCATAATTTCTTTTTGATACTCTTCAACGACATCGAGACTATTATTCATAGCGGATCGAATTGATGGTTTTTTTAATTTAAAAATAAACGATTTAATAATTCCGGAAATAGTCGCAACAACATTGCTCGTCTTGGAATATAACAGAATATAAAAAATATAGGGAAGCGTGAAGATAGAACCGATGAATAGATAAACGTACGTATTAAGTACAATGCTGGAAACCCTATTCAACGGCTCAACATAAAACATGATAATGGTTGCATGTAGGGACGCTAGGATTAAAAACCATACATAAATCAAACTCAACCAATCTTTCACAAATAAATCCATAAGTTTTGGAGAAGATTCTGCAGCAATTGCCACGACAATAATCAGGGTTCCCAATACCATGGCCAAGACTCCACCCCAAATTTCAGGTGCAAATCCTAAATCAATACTCTCATGATCTGATAATACAATACTGAATTGACTCTCAAGAAAATTAACAATAGATGGAAAATAAATATGAAATAGAATATCTGAAACCAAGACACCAATTAGCACCAATAAGAAAGTTATAGATGTACGGTATTTGAATTGGAGACTATTAAATTTTACGAGTGTCGAATAAAATGTTTCCATAGAGTACTTTATTTATTTAGAAATTTAAATTTAATAAATCATTATTGGAGACAAAATTGTATGTATAGAATGAAATAAGACTCATTTTAGTTAATATTATCCTCTGATTGGAAAAGAAAAACTACAATGGAGATGGTATTGAAACAATAAACCATCTCAAAAATAAAGTGAATGATTTTTACTCACAAATCTTGAATTTCTATCCAACATGCCATAATTTTTCGCAATACCTAGGCGGTGTCTAAGAGGTATTTGTTTACATCGGCTAAAACAATACAAGTAATAAATAACAGAAGAGGGTTTTATGGCAGATTGGAGCCAACATCACGATTTAGTATACGCATTCGTTTGTGTATCTTTCTTAGCAGACGGTGAAGTAGATGAATCTGAAAAACAAGCCATGCGTGGCAATGTGAAAGTAATGTTACCAGAAATTTCTGATGATCAATATTATTCGATTGAAGCAGCGGTCATCGATAAATTTATTGATCTGGGAAATGAATCATCCAGAAGTGCTCAATATGGAACGTCACTCACAGCACTGAAAGAATTATTTCCTACGGATGAGGATCGATATAAGGTGGTAAAAAATCTGGCTTATATTGCTCGTGCAGATGCGTTTATCCATAAAAATGAAATGGCAATGATTGAACAAGCTGTAAGTGCATTAGATATGACAGATAAAGTTAATCTTGTCAAAACAGAATCCACACTTTTTGTGGATTTTAAAGGTTAATTTGAACTACCCATTTTATTTTTAGCTCTTGCCAATGCTAGAGTTTAATTATTTAGAATATTATTTTGACTAGTCAGCAAAGAGGTGATGAACGGCGAGGAAATGATTGTCGCGAAGTCGGTAGAAGAAAAAAGGATCGACGAAGACATAAACTTTCAGTCAAAATTGAACTTAGGCGTTCAAATAGTAGAAGTAATGAAGACCGTCGTGAATCAAACCGCCGATTCAATAAAGACAGAAGAGTCTAACTAAAGACATAGCTTTTCTTTTATATATAATTAGTTAATGCTTTAAGGGCTTCGAGATACCCTAATTTTCCTAATCCACAAATTTGACCTATACATTTGTCCTTAATAACGGATATTTTTCTAAACCCTTCTCTTTGATTTATATCGGAAAGATGAATTTCAATCGTTGGAATGGGGATTGATGCAACAGCATCTCTTAGCGCGTAGGAATAATGAGTATATGCTCCTGGGTTAAAAATTATACCATCAAATTTTCCAATTGAATTATGTAACTGGTCGATTAGCTCACCCTCATGGTTTGATTGGATCCAATTAATTTCATGGCTCGATGCTTCAGACTGATTGTCTAACCAGTTTTCAATATCTTCTAGGGTATCTGTCCCGTAAACATCCGGCTCCCGTATTCCCAATAAATTCAAATTTGGTCCATTAATAACAAGGATTTTCATCGGATCACCTTGAGTGAATTCATAATCAATGTTTCAGAAACTAGTTCACTCGTATTCCCTTTTCCCAATGCATCCAAAACAACAAAGTGAAGAATCCCATTTCTTACCTTCTTATCCTTTTTTACAAAAGAAAGAATTGTGTTTGGATCTACTTTTGATACGTTTGGCAATGTGAGCTTATCAATAATTTTATTAAGCGATTTATTTTCAAGAGGGCTTAAGAAACCCAATTGTTCAGAAATCCATCCTGCACATTTCATACCAAGTGAAACGGCCTCTCCATGACGAATTCGGCCAAACCCTAAGTGAGCTTCTAAAGCATGACCCACTGTATGGCCGAAATTCAAAAGTTTGCGAAGCCCATCTTCACGTTCATCTAATGATACTATTTCTGCTTTAATTTCACATGCGCGCTGCACAGCTTTTTCGAAAGGGAAGGAATCAATATCGTCTAACCATTCGGAAATATTATTTAAAAATTCAACATCACGAATGGCACCATATTTTATGACTTCACCTAATCCTGAAATCACTTCTTCTCGGGGTAATGATTCTAAAATAGCGGGATCAATTAAAACACCTTGTGGCTGATAAATTGAGCCAACCAGGTTTTTCCCCTCAGCAATATTAATACCAGTTTTACCGCCAATGGAAGAATCTACCATCGCTAGCAGAGTTGTGGGAATTTGATAATATTCGATGCCGCGCATAAAAGAAGAAGCAACAAACCCAGCCACATCGCCAACAACGCCACCACCCAATGCTAAAATAGTTGTTGAACGATCACATTTCATTTCAATCATTTGACTTATGGCACGACTGAATTCATTCATGCTTTTTGCCGCTTCGCCAACAGGAAGTGTGATATAATCGCACTCAAATCCTTCCTTTTTTAGTTTTGACATTAAATCAAACCCAAACAACTCCATCAAGTTGTATTGGGAAATAATAATCCATTTTTGCCCATGATTTTGATCCGCTAATATTGAAGGGATTTTTTTCAATAAGCCGGATTCTACATGGATGTCGTAGGATCGTTCTCCCAATTTTAATTCTATTGTTTTCATAATGTTAAGTTTATCAAAATATTATTTGTTATTTGTTCGGGATTTTTACCATCAGTTTCGATGGTTAAATCTGCCGTACTTAAGTAATACAATTGTCTCTCTAACCAAATTTTAGTTAGAGTTTCTTCTGTTGTATCTTTCGCTAAAAGGGGGCGTTTTTCTGATTTAGATAAACGTTTGGATAACTCAGAAATTGAAGCTGTCAATAAAATGGCAGTGCCATTGTTTGAAATGAATTCACAGTTTTCATTTTTTAAAATGATACCTCCACCACAAGCAATGATAGATTCATTAAAGTGTTTTAATTGTTTTGATTCTTCATCTCTAAATTTTTCTTCTCCATCATTTTCAAATATTTCAGTAATTGTTTTTCCTGTACTTTTTTCAATTTCTAAATCTAAGTCCACAAAATTTTTATTCATTTTTTCAGATAATATTTTCCCCACAGTCGATTTTCCTGTCCCCATCATTCCGATTAAATAAATATTATTCATGTGTTAAAATGTTGCAGTCATGATTTTTTCCAAACTAACATGAACGCCCTCATACTTCAACTCACACATTTTTTTAATATTTCGCAGTTGCTTTCATGTGTGCATTGAGTTGCTCCATCGAATCGCCCCCAAATTTTTCGAGAAGCGCATCGGTGAGTACAAAGCACAACATACTTTCGGCAATGATAGATGCGGCTGGAACTGCACATGAATCGGTTCGTTCTTTGTGGGCATCTTTTACTTCTTTGGAATGAATATCCACAGACCGAAGCGGTTTGATTAATGTTGGAATCGGTTTCATTGCCATCCGTAAAACGATGGGCTGGGCATTACTCATGCCTCCTTCAATTCCCCCTGCATTATTTGTATAGCGGAAATATTTTTCTCCATCATGGCCAATTTCATCATGGACTTCACTCCCAAACTTTTCAGCACCATTAAATCCACCACCAATTTCGATACCTTTGAATGCATTAACGCTCATCATTAAAGCAGTAATTCGGGCATGAAGTTTCCGATCCCATTGGGTGTGAGCACCAAGACCGTAGGGGAGCCCCGTGGCGATTACTTCAAAAATACCGCCCACTGAATCACCGGAATTTTTGGCATCGTCAATAGTTTGCATCATAGCCGCTGCCGCATTTTTGTCTAGACAGCGTACAGGAGAATCGTCAGCAATTTTACTTAATTCGTTTGGTGAAACATTATTGGGGAAAGGGCTATTATCCTTTACATCATGAATTTCAACGACG
>Ga0208879_1000909_pt1 | contig 29230 bp, 30 predicted proteins | sample Knorr_S15_td_Bot_FD_185605 | JGI IMG/M metagenome (GOLD analysis project Ga0208879, IMG submission 185605) | Marine microbial communities from Southern Atlantic Ocean transect - Knorr_S15_td_Bottom_ad_5009_LV_A (SPAdes) (version 2) | ecosystem: Environmental > Aquatic > Marine > Oceanic | place...
CCTTGGGCGTTGTTGCTGGATCCTTTATTGGCAAGAAACAGAAAATCAATTAAGACTATAATCACCCCATTATTAATTACCCAATTAGGAAGTAAGGAATGCTAAACAACGAATCTCTAATAAAGACGGCAGGCTATATTAATGGTGAGTGGATTGGCGCTGAAAGCACCAACAGGTTTAATGTGAATAATGCGTACTCGCAAGAGCTTATTAGCACATTACCAGAAATGGGTAAAACAGAAACAGAACAAGCAATTACAGCGGCAAATAATGCCTGGCCAAATTGGCGTAGTAAAACTGCCAAGGAAAGAGCTGTTGTATTGAGAAAATGGTTTAATCTTATTCTTGACAACCAAGAAGATTTAGCCATTTTAATGACCCTTGAGCAAGGTAAGCCGTTGGCTGAATCTCGTGGTGAGGTTGCCTACGGTGCTTCGTTTATTGAATGGTTTGCAGAAGAAGGCAAAAGAACTTATGGCGATATTATCCCCACCCCTTCTAAGGATCGTAGAATACTTGTGATCAAACAACCGATTGGCGTTGTTGCGGCGATTACACCGTGGAACTTCCCAATTGCGATGATTACCCGAAAATGCGCGCCAGCTTTAGCTGCCGGCTGTCCCGTTGTCATCAAACCTGCCGCTGAAACACCGCTCTCAGCTTTGGCGCTTGCCGAATTGGCCGATCAAGCAGGAATACCCGCAGGCATCATTAACGTAGTGGTTGGTACCAACGCTAAAGAAATCGGGGCCGCACTTACCGACAGCCCAATTGTCAGAAAATTGTCGTTTACCGGCTCTACCGCTGTTGGAAAAATACTCACCAGAAACTGCGCCGACACCATGAAAAAAGTTTCAATGGAGCTGGGTGGCAATGCGCCGTTTATTGTATTTGATGATGCTGACTTGGATTTAGCCATCACTGGCGTTATGGCTTCAAAATATCGAAACACAGGGCAAACGTGCGTTTGCACCAATCGCATTCTTGCTCAAGAAGGGATTTACGATCAATTCATTGAGAAGCTAGCTGAAGCAGTTAAGTTACTGAATGTTGGTAGCGGCTTAGAAGAAGGTGTTTCTCAAGGACCGCTTATCAATATAAGCGCTGTCAAGAAAGTTGAAGAGCACATAGAAGACGCCATCGCGAAAGGCGGTGTTGTCGTTGCTGGTGGCAAACGCCACGCAAAAGGTGGCACACTGTTCGAGCCAACCGTAATTGCCAATGCAACAATTGAAATGAAAGTTGCCAAAGAGGAAACTTTTGGGCCATTAGCGCCGGTCTTTAAATTCTCGACAGAGGAAGAAGCCATTGCCATGGCCAATGACACGGAATTTGGCCTAGCCTCTTATTTCTACACGAACGATATCAGCCGAGTATGGCGTGTTTCAGAGGCGTTAGAATACGGCATGGTGGGTGTAAATGAAGGAGTAATTTCTAACGAAGTTGCACCTTTTGGTGGGGTGAAAGAATCAGGATTGGGTCGAGAAGGCTCGCACTACGGTATTGATGATTTTCTTGAGCTTAAATACATTTGCATGGGCGGATTAAGCTAAATTTTTTACCGCTAACAATTAATCTAACTCAACAGTAATACCAACATTTTTATACTTGATAAACTGGTGCGGTTTTTCATCGCTTGGTATAATGCAGCTTTGCATTTATTCAGGTTGGGTTATGAAAATTGGTATTCTAGGTCTTGGAACCGTCGGCGGTGGCGTTGTTAATGTTTTACGAAAAAACAGCGACTCCATTGAGCGTCGCACTGGGGTGAAAATTCATATGCCACATGCGGCAGTCAAAAGCCTTGACGAGCCAAGAATTTGTGATGATGGTGACATCAACATTACCGAGGACGCATTTGAAGTCGTTAACAACCCAGAAATAGATGTTGTATTAGAACTTATTGGCGGCACAACCATCGCTAAAGAGTTAGTTATTGTCGCAATCAATAACAACAAGCACGTCATTACCGCCAACAAAGCTTTAATTGCAACCCATGGCAATGAACTACTAGCGCTTGCCAAAGAAAAAAACGTGCATCTACTGTTTGAAGCAGCTGTTGCAGGTGGAATCCCTATTTTAAAATCTTTAGAACAAGGGCTAAGTGCCAACAAAATTGAATTGGTAGCAGGCATTATTAACGGCACTGGTAACTTCATCCTTAGTGAGATGAAAGAAAAAGGTAGAGATTTTGCCGACGTTTTGGCCGAGGCTCAAGCATTGGGTTACGCCGAAGCGGACCCAACATTTGATATTGAAGGTATTGATGCAGCACATAAGCTCTGTATTCTTGCAGCAATTGCATTTGGTACAGAATTACAATTTGACAAAGTGTACACAAAAGGCATCAGCGAAGTTACCGCTGAAGACATTAAATACGCCACTGAGTTGGGCTACACAATCAAACATCTTGGTATTGCTAAAAGATGTGGCGACGCAATTGAGATGCGCGTTCATCCAACTTTAATTGCGAATGACCAGTTAATTGCCAATGTCAACGGCGTCATGAACGCAGTACTGGTTAAAAGTAACGCCCTTGGAACGTCATTATACTATGGCGCTGGTGCAGGCGATGAGGCGACAGCCTCAGCAGTCATAGCCGATTTAATCGACATCATCAACGATCAAAAAAGTGGTCACATCCTTGGTTGGAAGTCACAAGAAAAACCGGAAGTTCTTGTTTCGGATTTAATTGAAAGCGAGTTTTATCTACGCTTATTGGTTTCTGATAAGAAGGGTGTTCTGGCTGAAATCACACAAATATTCTCTCAAAACAATGTCAGCATTGAATCTCTTGTGCAAAAACAAGTGGATGGCAATAACAACGCTCATATCGCCGTCATCACCAACAGAATTCCCACTCAGGGCATTCGAGCCGTTAAGCTGGCTATTGAAGCCTGCGAATTCAACCAAGCCAATGTGAAAATTATTCACATTGAGTCACTTGATTAATACAAGAGAATTATGATGAGATACACGGGCCTAATTGAAAAATACAGAGACAGACTACCGGTAAGTGACAGCACTCGCATTATCAGTCTCGGCGAAGGAAATACACCTTTAATCAAGCTGGAAAATATCCCTGCAATTATTGGCAAAGACGTTAATCTCTACATTAAGTACGAAGGACTCAACCCAACGGGCTCATTCAAAGACCGCGGCATGACAATGGCGGTTACCAAGGCAGTTGAAGACGGAGCCAAAGCTATTATTTGCGCTTCGACGGGTAACACTTCAGCAGCTGCAGCGGCTTATGCTGCTCGCGCAGGCATCAAAGCCTTTGTTATTATTCCTGAAGGAAAAATTGCATTAGGAAAGCTGGCTCAAGCAATGATACATGGCTCGACGATTATTCAAATTAAAGGTAATTTTGATGATGGTATGGAAATTGTCAAAGAGATTGCTGATCATGCGCCAGTCGCGATTGTAAATTCAATCAATCCATTTCGTCTACACGGTCAAAAAACAGCCGCTTTCGAAATTATCGATGAACTGGGTGCTGCACCAGATTACCATTGTCTACCGGTAGGCAATGCCGGCAATATCACCGCTCATTGGATGGGTTATACTGAATACAAAGACGCTGGAAAAGCAAGCAAAACACCGGTGATGTTGGGTTATCAAGCCGAAGGTGCCGCACCATTTATTAAAGGATCAAGAGTAATGAATCCTGAGACTGTGGCGACAGCCATTCGAATCGGCAACCCACAAAGCTGGGATCAAGCACTTAAGCTAAGTAAAGAATCAAAAGGCTGGTTTACAGCACATTCAGACAACGTTATTTTGGCGGCGCAAAAGCTACTGACTGAAAAAGAAGGTATTTTCTGTGAACCGGCTTCAGCTATTTCAGTTGCCGGCGCTATGATTGATATTCAATCTGGAAAAATTCCTGAGGGCTCCACTGTTATATGCACATTAACAGGTCACGGACTTAAAGACCCTGATACTGCGATTGGTCAGTGCGATCAAAGCGCGATGATTAATGTGAATTCAACTCTGGAAGAAGTTAAAAAAGCCATTTTGGATAATATATAACCCAACCAAAGCGATTGTTGAATGAGCAAGAAAAGCTATAAAACCATAGAACAATGCATCGGTAACACGCCGCTGGTTCGCCTGCAAAGATTAAATCCAAACCCGTCTAACGTGATTCTGCTTAAGCTCGAAGGCGACAACCCAGCGGGCTCTGTCAAAGACCGTGCAGCTCTCAACATGATTGTTGAGGCCGAAAAACGCGGTGACATCAAACCGGGCGATACCCTTATCGAAGCAACCAGTGGCAATACTGGTATTGCTTTGGCAATGGTGGCTGCAATTAAGGGCTACAAAATGTGCTTAATCATGCCTGACAACCTTTCTCAAGAGCGAAAAGATGCGATGACCGCCTATGGTGCAAATTTAATCTTAGTCACTGAAGAAGAAGGCATGGAAGGTGCACGCGATCTTGCCAGCAAAATGGCAGCGGAAAATAAAGGCACACAATTAGATCAATTTTCTAATCAGGACAATCCCGGCGCCCATATCAATACCACAGCTGCAGAGATTTGGCGAGACACCAGCGGTGAGGTCACTCACTTTGTTAGCGCCATGGGTACTACTGGCACTATTATGGGCGTATCTACTTATTTAAAAAAACAGAATACTGAGATTGAAATCATCGGCATTCAGCCCGATGCCGATTCTCATATTCCTGGTATTCGTCGCTGGCCAAAAGAGTACTTACCTAGTATTTTTGACGCCTCTAAAGTAGACCGCGTGATGGACATATCGCAAGCTGTATCCGAGCAAACCACTAGAGACTTGGCAACAGAAGAAGGTGTTTTTGCCGGAATTTCTTCAGGTGGCGCAGTGGCTTGTGCGATTGAGCTCTCAAAGCAAGTGAATAACGCTGTTATTGTTACAATCATTTGTGATCGCGGCGACAGATACCTCTCTACAGGGGTTTTTAAGCGCTAATGAGGCGCTACGTACTCCACCAATTCCCAATAAAGTCAAAAACTTACCTAGCCATTTTGTTGGCGAGCTTATTGACCATTATTGTCATCACTTTTTTTATTGAAATCAGTGAGTATGCCCAGCACCTCTACAAACAAACTGTTCGTGAAAAACCATTATTGGGTTTGATTATTACACCATTGACCTATGTAGGAGTCATTTACGTGGCAAAGTTCTACTTTCATCGGGTGCAAAGTTCGGGTATACCGCAAATCCTCGCAGCGCTTGACTCGCGAAACAAACAAATAAGACAACAACTACTCTCCTTTCGCATTGCTCTAGCAAAAATTGGCTTCATTTTCATAGGTATGCTCGGTGGTGCGCCAATTGGTATTGAAGGGCCGTGCATTCATATTGGCAGTTCTATTTTCTACGGTTTTAATCGTTTTCTTAATTTAAAGCGCAAAATAATGATTCACTCGATGATTGTCATCGGTGGCTGCGCAGGTCTTATTGTTGCCTTTAATTCACCAATTGCAGCGATTTTATTTGCCTTTGAAGAGCTTGGTAGAAATATCAGAAAGCAAGCCATGATCTTGATTGCACTTTGTTGTGGTGGTGTTTATCTAGCCTCGACTTTCTATCATCGAGGCAGCGAGCCCTACCTTGGTGACTTATCCACACTAACTTTTGATTACACTTTAATTTGGCAACTGATTCCACTGGCAATCGTCGCTGGATTGATGGGTGGTGCATTCGCCAAAATTATGGTGATTTTGGTGAGAAAATTTATTGTTCATACCAAGGGCAAAGTTCTTATCGTCGCGCTCATCCTGGGCAGTATCGTCGCCTTATTTAATTACTTTTCTGGTGGAATGATTGCCGGTTCCGGGAAAGAAGAGGTGCTGCTGATGCTTGAATCAGAAAAACTCGGTATTGATTTCTTGCTGATGAAGTATTTTGCAACACTGACCTCACTCACCTCCACCATTCCAGGTGGTTTGTTTATGCCAGCCATTTCTATTGGTGCAAGCATTGGCTCTGAATCCAGCGCAATACTCACGGAAATCAACCCACAAGTCCTCATTATCATGGCGATTGTTGCCTACCTTTCCGGCACAATCAGAACGCCACTAACGGCTACTTTTGTGGTGTTGGAGATGACGGCAACCTTGCACTTGGTTATACCGGCGCTGATGGTTGCTTTTATTGCGAGCCACGCTTCTACTTTTATCAAAAAAGATCCACTCTACGAAACTCTAGCAGCCAATTACTACAAAATTGCCAGTTAAGTTTGCTTGTTATTGGCTATTGAAGTAGCCCTTAAAAACCTCAATAGTAAAGTCGACATCTGTTTTCGATATGCCTAAATGACACACCAGTCGAGACGCCGATGAAAGCTTAGGAACCACTATATTATTCTCAAGCAAAAATGCCTGCAAGCTTTCTCTGTGCTCTTTTGGGCAATGAAAAAACGCCATATTAGTTTGCGACTCATCAATTCCAACTTGCAGATCTTTGCACTCTGATAAACCTTGGGTCAGTCGACGAGCGTTATCGTGATCTTCTTGCAATCTGACCACGTTGTTTTTCAACGCATACATACCGCATGCAGCCAAAACACCTACTTGACGCATACCACCACCCAGTATCTTTCTAAGGCGTTTTGCTTTTCTAATAGTCTCTTGATCGCTCACCAATAAAGAGCCAGCTGGCGAACCGAGGCCCTTTGACAGGCATATAGAAACACTGTCCAAACCATAGCATAAGTCTTTTAGCGACAAGCCTGAATGGATATGGGCATTAAATAATCGCGCACCATCCAAATGCACTTTGAGGCCACGTGTATGTGCGGCGTCTGACAATTCATCAATTTGCGCTTGTTGCTGCACTCGACCTGAAACCGTATTTTCTAAACAAAGCAATTTAGTGACGCCAAAATGAGGGTCGTCGGCCTTGATTTGAGCAAGCATGTCTTCAACGGAGATACTGCCGCGATGATTGGTATCAATCGTGCAAATTCCCACACCACCCAGCACTGAAGCGCCATGCGCTTCATATACAAAGGTGTGGTATTCGCGGCCAATCAACACCTCATCACCTCGCTGACAATGCGACAAAATAGCACTGAGATTACTTTGTGTGCCCGTTGGGAAAAACAGAGCGGCTTCTTTACCCAAAAGTTCAGCTGCATAATCTTGCAATTCGTTGGTCTCTCTATCTTCGCCATAAACATCATCGCCCAATTTTGCGCCCACCATAGCTTGAAACATCTCGGAAGATGGTAGAGTGACAGTATCACTCCTAAAGTCGACACAATCTGCTGGCTCTTTGTTTGTAATATTGAGTTTGGCGTATTGATTTATCATAATTAAGGCTGGTATTCTGGATAAGCCAGTGCGGCTACAAGGTGAGTTCTGGGCTGATCACCGCCATTTAAAGCGGTATGGTAACCCCGAGTATCGGTAAAGTAAACAGAGCCATCTGCAGGCAAATGCGTGCAATGGTGGTTGACGATAAATAGAGCGCCTGGATTGGTAACAATTGGAATGTGGATGCGTGGCTCAGGATCGCGATGCCAAGAGTTGCAATTGAAACTGCTCTTCTCAAGAATACGAACTCGACCTATTGGGTAACGAGAGGAAAGTTGCTGATGAATATACTCAAAATATGTGCCTTTAAAGACATCAACCAATTCACTGAACGCTGTCTCATCGACCAATTCGTCCTTGGCAATCTCCTGGTAAGAATCGTCCACGCGGGTGTAGTATCGCCCCACCAAGTCTTGGTCATCATCAACAGAGTGCCCTTTTCTTTTGGTCATCGCTAGGGCGTGAAAGCCTGAGCATGCTGTTTTAAATTCGGACTTTGATTTAATTTCATCCAGCGCCTCGCGGATGAGTTTGATATCAAAGGTAAAGTTGAGTTTAATAATGTGCTCATTACCCTTGAACGAAGCAACAGATTGTGTATCAACCTTACGATTGATATAAGAATTCATGGCTGCTACATCGTCAATCATTGTGCTCATTCAATCCCCCCAGATTATAAAAATTGGACGTATTATGACTTATAAAGGCTTCACCACTACCAAGATTATTATGCCCAGAAGCAAAACAGTAGGAAACTCATTAAACCAGCGATAAAAGCGATCAGAACGCGTATTTTTATCTTCTGAAAAAACGCGCATTAAGTGTCCACAATAAAAATGGTACACAATAAGGATTAACACCAATGCCAGCTTAACATGCAGCCAAAGATCTGCTGAATAGCTCTGCCATGCGTAGTCATACAACATCCAAGAACCAAGCAAGGTGGTGATAATGAAGCTCGGCATCATGATGCCTTTATAAAGTCGACGCTCCATCACTTTAAAGCGCTCAATGCTGATTTCATCCTGTGCCATTGAATGATAGACAAATAAACGTGGCAGATAGAAAAGTGCCGCAAACCAAGTAATCACGCTAATGATATGAAACGCCTTCACCCAAAGCATAGCAACTCCTACAAATAATGACATCATACCGTTTTCAATAGTGTGTAGAACATAAAGAATCTTTGACAACTTTGAAAGCGCACTGTGATAACATTGTTAGTGATTCAACACATTTAGTATTTTTAACCAAAATGAAATTCACAACAATTCTTGTTGCACTAATGGCAAGCGCTTTTGCACTGTCCTCTTTTGCTGACACAAATACCCTAGTAGAAGACTTTAACAAGTCTGATGGCCCAAGTGAATTGGTTAGCTCTGGCTGGGTTGAAAATGACGGCGGAAAAAATTTCAAAATTGTGCAAATCTTCGTCAACCACTCTTTCCAAAGCATCGAGCTGCATATCGACAAATCAGGCAAGATCGTCACTTGGATCGATAGCGCTAGATCTGCAGACTCCTCCTTGAATCCTGATGTCGATTACCAGTTTTTTGCCGACATCGAAGACTGGCATATAATCTCAAAAGGTGAAAACGACTTTATGTATCACTTAACCGTTGGCGGACTGACCTTTAAGGGGCCGATGTTGGAGGCAATGTCAAAAATGCAGGCTGTTGACCAATTATTGCTTATTATTGCCAAGAATATTTAACAACCACCTCAATAATCAAACAACGCAAAATGATGAGCATAGTAAAATCTCATCACCTTAAATTGTTCAAATCATTATTGTAAAGGCCTTATGTTAAGTTTTTTCAAAAAAAATCAAAATTCAGAAGAACAGGCGCCTGCTCAAAAAACCTCTTTGAGAGATCGATTGTTTAAATCCAGGCAACGTCTTGGCGATGGTCTGGCTTCGGTTTTGCTTGGCAAAAAGCAAATTGATGATGATCTGCTAGACGAGCTTGAGATGTTACTCATTGGCGCTGATATTGGTATTGACACCACTGACAAAGTATTGGAGTCTATCCGTAAAAAAGCCTCACGAAAAACACTGAAAGACGAAGACAGTCTTTACCAGCTACTTAAAGACGAACTTGAATCACTGCTTGTTGCTGACAACCAATTGATTACTGAAAGTGACACGACTTTTGTCATCCTTGTGGTTGGCATTAATGGCGCCGGCAAAACCACCACCATTGGTAAATTGGCCAAATCTTTCCAAGACCAAGGCAAGTCTGTCATGTTGGCTGCTGGTGACACCTTTAGAGCGGCAGCTGTTGAACAACTAAAAGTTTGGGGAGAGCGTAACGATATCCCTGTGGTTGCGCAAAAAACAGGCGCCGATTCGGCCTCTGTGGTTTACGATGCGTACCAATCTGCGCTCGCTAAAAACATCGATATTTTAATTGCAGACACTGCCGGACGACTGCATACGCAAGACAACTTAATGCAGGAGTTAGAGAAAATCAAACGCGTTCTGAAAAAGCAACACGAAGACGCACCGCACGAGACGATGTTAATCATCGACGGCGGCTCTGGACAAAATGCTATTCAGCAAGCCCGAGAATTTAACAAAACAATTAAATTATCAGGCATTAGCGTCACCAAGCTCGACGGCACCGCAAAAGGCGGCGTGCTATTTGCCATTTCTGACGCACTTAATTTACCTATTCGCTACATTGGCGTAGGCGAAGGTATCGACGATCTGAGACCCTTTAAAAGCAAGGAATTTGTTGACGCTCTATTCGACTAGAATTTACTATTCGTTCGAAATCGTCAATTTACCAATCATAGCGCCCGCTTCAATTATGTTGTGAGCCTCAGTAATGTTCGCGACATTAATCGGGCTTAGTTGACGCGTTACAGTGCAGCTAATCTTATTGTCATCGATAAGTCCAGAGAGCGTATTGAGTATCCTCCCCTGTTCATCCATATCTTCGGTCTCAAATTTTGAGCGAGTGAACATCATCTCCCATACGAGCTTAATGCTCTTGACTTTGAGTTGATTGATATCAAAAGCCTCCCTAGCATTAGCCAATAAACAAATTGAACCTTGTGGCTTGATGACAGCAATCATCTCCTCCATATAGTCATCGGGCACACCCATGCACAAAATAAAATCCGGTGCTTTTAAGTTTTTCTGCGTCAACTGAGCCGATAGATTATCGTGCTCCAACACCACATCGGCACCCATTTGTAGGCACCAGTCTATACTCTCACCCCTTGAGGCGGTAGCAATCACCTTTAATTTTCCAACTTGTTTAGCCAGCTGTATGGCAATAGAGCCGACACCCCCTGCAGCACCAATCAACAAAATGCTTTTTTCGGCATCACCCTCATTAATACCCAATCGATCGAACAATGACTCCCAGGCAGTCACGGTGGTGAGGGGCATAGCCGCAGCTTCAGCAAAGCTGAGGGAGTTGGGCTTACGACCAACAATTCTTTCATCAACCAGTTGAACATTGGCGTTCGAGCCATCGCAAGCCATGTCACCCGCATAATAAACTTCATCGCCTGGTTTAAAAAGACTTACTTCTTCGCCAATCGATTGAACAATACCGCAAGCATCAAAGCCCAAAATCAATGGCTTTTCGGGACTGCCGCCCAGCATGTGTTTGACCTTGCTGTCAATCGGGTTGATAGAAATCGCTTTAATTTCGACCAATAAATTCCTGCCCGTAACTTCGGGTATTTGTTTTTCAAAGGCAATAAACTTATTGCCGTCGTAGCCAATGGCTTTTAACGTTGTCATTCTAAGTAATCATTGATTTATAAACACGCTCTGCTTTTTCCGCAAAACGGGTATCCAGCTCGGTAATACCGCCTTTGTCGTGGGTAGTTAGGTTAATCTTAACCTTGTTGTAAACATTGGACCATTCCGGGTGATGCTGCATAACCTGCGCATGAATGGCCACTTGAGACATAAAACCCATGGCTTGGATAAAGCCCTTAAATTTAAATTCTTTTGAGAGATAGCCATCAACAATTTGCCATCCATCCAAGTTCTGTAATGCACTGTTAATTTCGTCGCTTGTTAAAACCATGATATCAATCCTCTTGTAGTAATTGTTTAGCACCCTTAGCAATCAGATTATTGGCCACCAATTGCCCTAAAGCTTCAGGCTCAAAAACAGAGCCAACACATTCTTCGGTTAGTATTTTTCCCGAGCTGACATTGCCAACCAAACCTCTAAGTGTCAACACCTCGCCATCGATTGTCGCATAGCCTGCAATCGGTACTGAGCAACCACCCTCTAATGTCGCATTCATCTCTCTTTCAGCCAAAACCGCTGTCATTGTGTCTTGGTCAATCAAGCCTTGAATAAGCTCAGTAACTTCACTGTCGCCCTTTCTAATCTCAATCCCGAGTGCACCCTGCCCAACAGCTGGCAAAGAGGCGTCGGCATCTAAGGGGTGTTTAATTCTACCCTCAAAACCAAGCCTTATGAGACCCGCACAAGCCAAAATGATCGCATCATACTCTCCATCGTCCAGCTTTCTTAGACGAGTATTGACATTCCCTCTTAGATCCAGAATTTCTAAGTCAGGTCTAATGGCTTTGATTTGCACAATTCTTCTCATACTGCAAGAACCCACTTTTGCGCCTTGTGGTAATTCGCTCAAATGATTGTAATTATTGGACACAAAAGCATCGAAAGGATTTTCTCTAGCCATCACCGCGCCAAGTTCAAATTCCTCTGGGATGGCATAAGGCACGTCCTTCATGGAATGCACTGCGATATCAGCGCGCCCTTCCAGCATTCCCACTTCAAGCTCTTTGATAAACAAGCCTTTGCCACCAATTTTTGACAAGGGTGAATTAAGAATTTGATCGCCTTGAGTTGTCATTTTGATCAATTCAATTTCAAGGCCAGGATACAACAACTGCAACTCCGACTTTACATATTCGGCCTGCCAAAGCGCTAATGGACTTTTTCGAGTGGCAATTTTAAGGGTTTTTTTCATTCTACTTTTGATCCTAATTATCACTCAATATTTTACCGGTACTGAGCTCCAATGTTAGCCATTGATAACGATATTGCAGAATTGTTGGCTATTGCCAACATTCCATATCCATTTACAGAAGCTTTTATAAATATTTTGAATGTTTCGGCCGATAAAAGGGATAATTAGCGCACAAGCTTGAATAACAATCAATCAATAAATTAACAAATAAATGACTTCCAAAACAAATCACCTTTGGGGTGGCCGATTTAACGAGCCAACCGACGAATTTGTCAAAATTTTTGGCGCCTCTGTTACTTTCGACAAAGTGCTCGCCTTCTATGACATTCAGGGCTCTGAAGCGCACGCAACAATGCTTAGCGAAATTGACGTGCTCACCAAAGACGAGTTAAAGCAAATTCTAGACGGGCTTTCGACCATTAAAGATGAAATCAGCAACGGTCAGTTTGAATGGTCAATTGATTTAGAAGACGTACACATGAATATTGAGGCTCGCCTTACTGAGATTTGCGGCTTACCGGGTAAAAAGCTGCACACCGGTCGCTCTCGTAACGATCAAGTGGCAACCGACATACGACTTTATTTACGCGATCAAGTGCAAATAATTAATGAAGAAATAGTGCGGCTATTAAATGCACTTTTGGATCTTGCCGAAGGCGAAAAATCCACTATTATGCCGGGATTTACTCATCTTCAAGCAGCGCAGCCAGTCAGTTTCGGTCATCACTTATTGGCGTATTTTGAAATGTTTAAACGTGACCATGAACGCCTAGAAGACAGCTATAAGCGCATTAACACCATGCCACTTGGTGCGGCCGCTCTTGCCGGCACAAGCTATCCAATTAATCGTGCACGCACAGCAGAACTTTTAGGTTTTGAGCGTATTTGCGCCAACTCCATTGACGCCGTCAGTGACCGTGATTTTGCCATTGAGTTTTGCTCTAACGCCAGCCTAATTATGATGCATTTGTCACGCTTTTCTGAAGAGCTCATTCTTTGGTCAAGCGCACAGTTTAATTTTATCACTTTGCCGGACAGCTTCTGCACCGGCTCGTCGATTATGCCGCAAAAGAAAAACCCTGATGTACCCGAGTTGGTTCGTGGCAAAACAGGGCGTGTTAATGGCAACTTAATTGCGTTGTTAACTTTAATGAAAGGTCAGCCATTGGCTTACAACAAAGATAACCAGGAAGACAAAGAACCGCTGTTTGACACCGTGGATACACTACAGGCTTGCTTACGTGTCTTCGGGGACATGGTGCCAACCATCAAGGCTAATATCGAAACCATGCGCAGCTCAACACTAAAAGGCTATACCACAGCGACAGATTTGGCAGACTATCTCGTAAAGAAAGGTATGCCGTTTCGAGATGCCCACGACGTGGTTGGTAATACTGTTGCCTATGCGATCACCCAAAGTAAAGACTTGAGTGAGTTAAGTCTTGAAGAGTTACAATCGTTCGACAGTACCATTGAGTCAGATATCTTTGATTTTATCTCTCTAGAAGGCTCTCTTAATGCGCGTAATCACTTAGGTGGCACTGCACCAGAACAAGTTTCTCTGGCAATCAAAGCAGCACGAATTTCATTGAAATAATAAACCCGAGGTCGCCCTCTTGAAAATCATCTTTGCTGGAACGCCCGATTTCTCCGTTAAAACGCTTGATGCTCTCAATAACTCCGAACATGAAATTGTCGCTGTCTATTGTCAGCCTGATCGACCAAAAGGCCGCGGCAAAGTAATGAGCGCTTGCCCGGTTAAAGTTTATGCGCAAGAGCATAATTTACCCACCTTTCAGCCGCAAAACTTCCACGACTCTGAGACACAAATTGAGCTTGCCGATCACAATGTCGACACCATGGTAGTGGTTGCCTATGGCCAAATTTTGCCAAAGGCAGTTCTTGATACGCCAAAGCTTGGCTGCCTAAATATTCATGCCTCATTGTTACCGCGTTGGCGCGGTGCAGCGCCCATTCAAAGAGCTATTCTTGCAGGTGATAACGAGACGGGTGTTGCCATCATGCAAATGAACGAGGGGCTGGACACAGGCGACGTACTGCTTGAAAAAAAGTGCACCATTTTACCAACCGATACCGCCGAATCTCTGCACGACAAGCTTGCAATAATCGGCGCTCAAAGTATTCTAGAGGCACTTAATAATTTAGCCGATTTAACTCCCGTGCCGCAAGAGTCTGACGGCATCACTTATGCACAAAAATTAAACAAGAAAGAGGCCTGGATTGATTGGAGTCAAAGCGCTGTTGAAATTGGCCGCATGATTCGCGCCTTTAACCCCTACCCTATTGCACAGTGTCAAGCGCAAAGTCTGCAGTTTGAAGACAAAACGCTACGCATTCTAGAAGCTGCAGTTGTTGAATCCAATCATAACAAAAAACCTGGGGAAGTCATTAACCTTGAAAAAGGACTGTGTGAAGTAGCAACAGGAAAAGGATCTCTGCTACTAAAAAGTGTTCAGCTTTCAGGCAAAAAAGCGACCTTGATAAAAGACTTTAATAACGCTTACAGCTTACAAAAATTAAGCTGACGCCAAGCCTCGTAGGCCACAATTGAGGCACAATTCGCCAAATTTAAACTACGAGAACTGTCTTGCATTGGCAGTGTGATACCCTCGAACTGATTGCGAATAGCGTCTGGCAGGCCGCTGGTCTCTCTGCCAAAGAGAAAAGAGTCGCCTTTTTGATAACTCACTTCGGCGTAATTTGTGCTCACCTTTGAACTGACAACAAAAACACGAGCAGGATTGGCTTTATCAAGGTAATCATCAAAGTCGTCGTACTCCACCATACACATTAAATCTTTGTAGTCCAACCCTGCTCTTCGCAAACGCTTATCGGTAATCTCAAAGCCGTAAGGCTTAATCAAATGCAGCGTTGCCCCCATATTGGCGCACAGACGAATAATACTGCCAGTATTGTTGGGGATTTCTGGCTCAAATAATACGATATTCAACGTAGCACTCATACTGGCTCGGACTCTTGTCACTTGAAAAGCGACAATCATCCCATAAATAAAAGGTATTGAACATCATAGATATTGATTTAGACAATGGATATTAATAAATTAACCAGCCAATTTCAGCAAGACCTGGCCAGCGCCCAATCACTTGCAGTTCGAAGCGATCACAGCGTTATTGAGGGGCTCCACGTGCTGAAAATAATGACGGATGATACGACGAGTAGTGTCAGCAATATCTTGACGCAAACCAAAGTCGATTTAAATCAACTCTCGAACGGACTAACACAAGCCTTGGGCGCACTTGGCACAATAGACAAGCCTAATGGTGAGGTTAATATTTCACAAAATTTATTGCGTCTTTTAAATCAAACAGATAAATTGGCTGGTGAAAAAGGTGATACTTACCTGTCGACTGAATTATTTCTACTTACGCTACTTGAGTCAGCCGATAAAACCGCCCAACTTTTAAAAGATTGCGGTGCCAGCAAAACACAAATTACACAAGCCATTGAAAAACTTAGAGGAGGACAGGCCGTGAACGAACAAAATGCCGAAACACAAAGACAGGCTTTAGAAAAATACACCGTAGACTTAACCCAAAGCGCTATTGACGGCAAACTAGACCCTGTCATTGGCCGTGACTCTGAAATCCGTCGCGCTATCCAAGTATTGCAACGTCGCACGAAAAACAACCCGGTACTAATTGGTGAGCCGGGGGTTGGTAAAACCGCGATTGTTGAAGGCTTAGCACAACGCATCATCAACGGTGAAGTGCCTGAAGGTGTTAAAGGCAAACGTGTTTTATCACTCGATATGGCGGCACTTGTTGCCGGTGCAAAATATCGTGGCGAATTTGAAGAGCGACTAAAAGCCGTATTAAAAGAGCTGGAAGCTGAGCAAGGGCAGGTTATTCTCTTTATTGACGAACTGCACACCATGGTTGGCGCCGGCAAAACTGACGGCGCGATGGATGCCGGTAATATGTTAAAGCCAGCCCTTGCGCGTGGTGATCTTCACTGTGTAGGCGCAACAACATTGGACGAATATCGCCAATACATTGAAAAAGATTCTGCCTTGGAACGTCGCTTTCAAAAAATACTAGTGGATGAACCCAGTGAAGAAGACACTATCGCTATTTTGCGTGGTCTTAAAGAAAAATATGAGGTACACCACGGCGTGGAAATTACCGACCCAGCAATTATTGCTGCGACAAATCTCTCACAACGCTATATCACTGATCGACAATTGCCCGATAAAGCAATTGATCTGATCGATGAAGCTGCCTCACAAATACGCATGGAAATTGACTCCAAACCCGAATCGATGGACAAGCTGGATCGTAAGTTAGTGCAACTTAAAATCGAACGCATGGCACTTAAAAAAGAAAAAGACAAAGCCTCTAAAGAAAGATTCAAAGAACTTGAAAATCACATTAAAAAACTAGAAAAAGAATACGCCGACTTGGAAGAGGTGTGGAAAAAAGAAAAATTACTGGTTCAGGGTGCGCATCAACTAAAAGAAGAGTTGGAACAAGCCAAAGCGAATTATGAGGTCGCGCAGCGCAACAACGATTTAGCCAAAATGAGTGAACTTCAATATGGTGTTATTCCCGAACTGGAGAAAAAAATCACCACGGCTGAAAATGCTGGAAGTGAAGATATGACCTTACTAAGAAATAAAGTGACTGAAGACGAAATTGCCGATATTGTTGCACGCTGGACAGGCATTCCCGTGGATAAAATGATGGAGGGTGAAAGAGATAAACTATTGCAGATGGAAACCATCCTTCACCAACGTTTGATTGGTCAAGAGAAAGCTGTAGAAGTTATCTCAGATGGTGTACGTCGTGCTCGTGCAGGATTATCTGACCCCTCTCGGCCTGACGGCTCTTTTCTTTTTATGGGGCCAACCGGTGTTGGTAAAACTGAATTAACCAAAGCACTTGCTGAATTTCTATTTGATACTGAACAAGCCATTGTGCGCATCGATATGAGTGAATTTATGGAAAAACACTCTGTCGCACGACTGATTGGCGCTCCTCCAGGTTATGTCGGCTATGAACAAGGCGGTGTTCTCACCGAAGCCGTACGGCGTAAACCGTATTCCATTGTGTTGCTAGATGAAATTGAAAAAGCGCATCCCGATGTTTTTAATGTTTTGTTGCAAGTGCTAGACGATGGTCGCCTTACCGATGGTCAAGGTCGAACAGTTGATTTCAAAAACACCGTAATTATTATGACATCAAACTTGGGCTCAAATCTCATCCAAGAAAACCCTGGAAAAGACCTACAGAAGGAGCTAACACAACTTGTTAGTCAGCATTTCAGACCAGAATTTGTTAATCGAATTGACGAAATTGTTATTTTCGACAACCTAGGAAAGCCACAAATCAAAGCTATTGCAGTCCTACAAATTGATCAACTTCGCGACAGATTATCCAACTTGGGTTTATCACTCGAGATGAATGAGGGTGTGATGGATTTGATTGTAGAACGCGGATATGATCCTGCTTTTGGCGCCAGACCGCTTAAACGAACAATCCAGCAATTGCTTGAAAACCCGCTGTCTCAAAAAATACTTGCGGGCGAATACACCTCTGGCTCAACTATTAACGCAAAAGTCGTCAATAATGAAATTGCTTTTTCTTAATAAAAATTTATTCCTTTTTCTAATTTTTGATTATTGGTGTTCTGGGCACATGAGTAACAATTTCTGGCTCGTCCGCTGTAATAATGGCCTGCTCAGCGACAGCCATCGATAGTCCAGTTTCGCGGTCGTTCAGTATCATGTGGGTAAAAAATGACATATTTTCCTCAAGTACAACTGGGTTGCCTTCAAAAATCAGCGGCTGCTCCATCCAAGTGGGCGGCCAAGCAGCGCCCATCGTGTAACCACAAACCGTTAGAACAGCATCATGCTCACCATTACTTTCCAGTGTTTGTCGATAGGTGTCGTATATTTCCCCAACTGTAGTGCCCGGGCGCAAAATCGATTGCACCGCATCCAAAGCAGCAACACTGACTGCGTGCATTTTTAAATGGCGCTCATTAACCTCTGGCCCAGTTAAAACAACGCACATACTTGCTGCGTGATAATGCCGATAACCAACTCCTAGCTCTAGCGTTACCTGGTCGTTTTCAAGCACGTGTTTTCGCTTGGTTGTGTATCGTAAATTTAAGGCTGACTTGCCACTTCCAAACGGTGGAATATGGGCTGGTAAATCTCCATCAAGACGAAACAATGCATCATAAAATGTCGCGTATATATCCCCCTCAAAAATGCCAGAAGTTACCACCTCAAGCGTTTTAGTTAGTGCTGTATCCAATATCTCGCCCGCCTTGCGAATATATGCGAGCTCTTGAGAGCTTTTAACCAGTCGCAGCTCTCGAATAAAATCACCAACTACAATCAGCTCGCACCAATCGCTGAGTGATTCCTTAATTTGCAGAAACAATCGCGGTGTTAACCCCATCGTGTCAACTTGAATGCCTACTCTCTTACCCTTCATTTTTAACGACTTTAATAAGTCCTTAACCTGTTCGGCTCGATTACTGTTCTGGGAATCAGGCGCTGTTCTCACGTCCTCACAAATCGATGAATAGGAGGCATTACCAAGATCGGCTGGTCGTACCAATTGAGTTAGTTGACCATCGGTACCAATAAACATTGTTCCAAAAATACAAAAGCCGTCCGAGTCGTAACCAGTAAGCCAGTACATGTCTTCAATTTTAAAAAGCAGAAGACCGTCTAATTATTGTTCACACATACTGTTACGAACGCGCTGTTGACGCTCGGCAAACTCTTCCCTACTGAAATGTATATTTAATTCTGGCATTGACTCTTGGTAATCTCCTAGTTTGTTGACTTTTCTAGTATTTCCGCTTTATTTTTGAATCCTTGTAAAGAATATTTGATAAATTCTCATTGGCTAGTTTTCGCTCAGAAACAGTTACAGGATCCATATCATATTGGGGTCGGTGCAAATATACCACGTCCGAATCGTATCTTTTTTTCCCTCGTGCATGTGTCCATAACTCTTTACCAACAATCTGTTTAATGTGGTTTCCCACATAGGATTGCAACGCAAAGCCAACGCGCCTTTGATTGCTTTTATTTTCCCTTGAACCGTGGATAATTGTACCACAATGTATTGACATCTCGCCCGGTTTTAAAATGAGGCTCACCGCCTGAGATTCATCAACATTTAGGACAACCTGACCACGCGTTAAGATATTATTCTCAGCAAAAGTATCTTCGTGATGTTGGATTGCATTTTTATGACTTTTCGGAATCATCAACATACAACCCGTCTGTTCATTGCTTGGCGTTAGGGCAATCCACGGCGTAGCACAGTCATTTAAGTTAAAGCCCATGTAGGTTGTATCTTGATGCCAACTTACATAGTGTTTAGAATTAGGATCTTTAGCAAAAAGTACCGATGCCCACAAAGAAATATCCGGGCCAATAATGTCTTCCATTGCGTTAACAATTATCTCGTTATGAGCCAATTTATCAAGAAAGGTGAATGATAAATGCAAATTATTACGGCTTTCAGCATGTATTTCTTCTGGAAATTCACGCTCAACTCGCTCAATCTCAGATGCAATAAACAACGCCTCATTTTCCGACATTACCCGAATTGGTGAGATAAATCCCTGTTCATGGTATTGATCAATTTGCTGTTGCGTTAAGACTTTAAGCATTTAATCTAGCCGGTGAACGCTCGTTTTGAAGCTAAATACTCAATTTCTTCCGGAGTGTTTTCGCGCCCCAATATCGCATTTCGATGGGGGAAGCGACCAAATTCTATGATTAAATCCCTATGGTGTTGAGCAAATTTTAGATTGTCGGTTAAGTTATGCTCCTTGAAAAACTTGACCGATAAATTTTGCTCTTCAAGCTTTTCACTGTGCATTAATGGTATCAATAAAAATGACAACTTTGCATCATTTAATTTATTATCAAAGCCATTGTCAATAGCCTTTAAAGTTACCTCAATTGCTTGTTGTTCTGTTTGAAAACTTTTAACTTCACCTCGAAACATATTAAGCGGAAATTGATCTAGAACGATGATGAGAGCCAGAGCGCCCTCAGCTGTTTCTTGCCAAGCATCAAGCTTCCCTGCAACTGCACTTTGCCACAAGCCTTCAAATTTTTCCTTAATTTCAGCATCAATTTCAGGCGTCGAGTTAAACCAATGTTTTTTATTTTCTTTGGAAAACCAATAATTGATAATGTCTTGATAATGCATGGTGATTAATTGGTTATTAATTCTTTATACATTACAAATGCATCAACATAACCGGCTTTCTTACTATTGAATGCTTTCGGTAAGTTGCCAACTATTAGAAACCCAAGTTTTTCCCACAAACGGATTGCACCTATATTTGTTGAAACGACAAGATTATATTGCATAGCTCTAAAGCCTAATTCTTTAGCCGATATTTGAGAGTGCTCACACATACTCGTTGCCAATCCTTTTCTTCTTGCATCCTCTGAAACTATATAACCGCAATTACACACATGTGCGCCAAGCTGCGGCTGGTTTGCTTTTAAGTAATACGTACCTAAAAGCTGATTACCCTCCCCAACAACAATCCATGTTTTCTTAGGCAATTCTATCCAAACCTTATGCGCCTCTTGCTCTGTGATATCTGGAGAAAACGCATAAGTTTCACCTTCGCGAAACACCTTTTCAATAATAGGCCATAGATCATTCCAATCCGATTTATTATATTCTCTAATTATCATTATTAATTTTAAGTGGATATTTAAGTTAAGAAAAATGACAATCTCATCAATAATTACCGAGATTTTTTTCAACAATACCAAACGGCCCTGCAAAACAATAATTAAGAATTTTTGAGCAAGTCATCGTGTTTAATCAAAAACCAACCCGCACCAGTTCCTAAATAGTGTTGACGAAGCGGCATTGTTAGCAGGTAAATTGTTCTTAATACTGAACTCAAAATAGGCCAAACCTTCTGACCCAAGTAAACCGTCCAATGCCTCTGGTATGCCTGGAATTTTCATCCACTCCTCTAGCGTATGGTCGCAAACCTCTGGATGAAACTGACATGAATAGGCGTTTTTTCCTATTTGCATAATATGGTTTTGGCATTGACTGGATGTTGCTAGAATCACAGCTTGTTCAGGCGCCCTGACCACTTCCGCCAAATGCACGTTTACCCATTGTGATGAGCTTGGAATGTCATGCAACAGTGGGTGGTTTAACCCCTCATCAGTAGGACTTACCTCAAACAAACCGATTTCATAATTCTCAGTTTTAGCAACCTTACCGCCCATAGCTTCAGCAAGTAATTGATGGCCTAGACATATACCCAGAAAAGGCATATTGAGTTCATTTACTGCACGCCTGATGACCTGTTTTTCCTCAATCAACCAAGGATACTGTTCCTCTTCCCATACATTCATTGAGCCACCCATCACCCAAAGCCCATCCAAGTCGCTCAGCTCTGGAATCCGATCCCCAGCATGTAAATCAATTTCGATAAACTCAACGTCTTGCGATTCTGCAAAATCACGAAATATGCCAGGATTTTGCGACGGCATATGCTTGAACACAAGGATGTTTTTCTTTTTCATGGTTATTTTTCAATGGGAAGTTTAGAGTCACTCCCCCATTCACTCCATGAGCCATCATAAAGACACAGATCTTCTGTGTCGATAATACTGGCGGCCAATATCACCACACAAGCGGTAATACCCGAGCCACATGAACAGATCAGTTTTTTATCCAAAACGCCTTGTTGTAAAAAGATATCACGAATATCTTCTTGCGCCTTAAAGCGGTATCCCCTTAACAAATCAAGAAAGGGGATGTTAGCGGATTTTGGAATATGACCACTTCGTAAGCCCTCATACGGTTCAGCCACTGCACCCACAAAACGGGCATTTGCTCGCGCATCAACAACAGTTATGCCTTCTGTATTAATCGCATGCAGAACAGCTTCAGAATTGCAAATTGCGCTAGCTATACAGCTCCCTATAAAATCACCTTTGGGCTTTGAGCTATAACACTCAGCAGTTCCATAACCCTTGTCATACCACTCAGGTAATCCACCATCAAGTACATAAACATTTTTATGCCCCATGGACTTAAACATCCACCAAGCTCGTGGCGCTGAATAGATGCCTTGATTATCGTAAATAACAACAACGCTATTTGCATTAACGCCTAATTTCTGCACCTCAGAAGTAAATTTCTCTGCTGTTGGCATGGTGTTGGGCTGAGTGCTGCTTGCATCATGAAAGGCTTGCTCAATGTCACACTTTTGAGCGCCTTCAATACAGAAGAAATTATCATAAACAAGCGGTTCTTTGCCCACAACCTTATCCATACTTGCATCCAAAATTACAAGGTTTTCATCACCCATATTTTCATGGAGCCAATCCACAGACACTAAAGAAGAATTCTTATTCATTTAAACCATCTCTATATTTATTAAAATAACACTCAAGCGCAGTGTCTTGTTAAGTTTTGCTATTATGACTCATCCAACTAAAATGCAGAGACAATATATAACGGATAGCACGCGCCTTATTCCAAAGTTATTAGCATTAGGTACATTTTTTCGCTATAAACCAATCAACGCTAAGGCCTTGTCAGTGCAATTGAAATTCATTATTTGTTTGGCATAACTGATTTGATCGCCGACCAGAATAAAGTTAAAACCTAATGCTTGAGATGCTTTTTTATCCCAGATGGCATCACCAAAATAAGATTTTTCACAAAACCCACTATCCAAACATTTTGCTTCGGCTGTTTTCATAATGTCAATTCGGCCAACGTGATCAGAGCCCGAAGCAAAGGCAATGCCAGAATAGTCGATCCCAGCTGATTCCAGCTTCAATCTAGCCGTCTCCTCCCAACCGCCAGTCGCTATTGCCAACACAACATCATCTCTTCGACGAAGTAGCTGAATAAATGTTGAAGCACCCGAAATTTCTTTTACTTGAGTATGACGTAAATGTGATTTTATATTCCTTATAAATGCAAGCTTCACTTCCCTGTGGATGTTATCCCGATCCTTATCCAGACCATTTTTATTAATTATTTCATGTAGGATTCCTGAGTCAGTAACATTAATATACTTCGATCAATCAGTGTCAACTGGATGCTTTATTACCTCTTGGACAGCTTTCGTATAACAAACATCTTCGAAGCTGGACGAATTGACTAATGTTCCATCAATATCAAAGATTACAAGATGCACAAATACCTCCTCAGGCTTATCACTATTCATTATTCTTAGCAATCATACCAGTATCACAATTTAAACTTCGGTATAGGTTTTCATAAAAAACCGACTAATATTTACGTTTTATTGTTGAGCCTTTGTAGAGGATATCTGACAAGTTCTCATTGGCTATTTTGCGCTGTAAAACACCCTGTGGATCCATATTGTATTGCGGACGATGTAGAGCTACATAATCACTATCTTGTCTTTTTTTGCCACGCACATGCATCCACATATTTCTACCGACCAATTGCACTACATCAGGTGGCATATAGGATTGCAGAGCAAAACCAATCCTTTTTTCATTACTTTTATTGGGTTTAGACCCATGAATAATTGCACCATGATGAATCGACATTTCTCCGGGTTTTAGAATCAAGTTAACAGCCTTTGATTCATCAACATCTTGAATAACCTGACCTCGGGTTAGGATATTATTCTCAGCGAAGGTATCCTCATGATTGCGGATGTTTTTCTTGTGACTGCCAGGAATCATTGACATGCAGCCTGTCTCAATCGTACTAGGAGTTAGTGCAATCCATGGGGTTGGGAAGTCATAACTATTCATGCCCATATAAGTAGCATCCTGATGCCAGTTCACATAATGATTAGACGAAGGATCTTTAGAAAACATCACTGACGCCCACAGGGCGATATCTGGGCCAATCAAATCCTGTACTGCATCCACAATAACGCTGTGGTGCGCAAGGTCGTCAAGAAAGGCAAAAGAAAGGTGGAGGTTGTTGCGGCTTTATGCATTGATCTCATCTGGAAAAGATTTTTCAACCTCTTCAATCTGCTCTTTTATCAACAAAGCTTCGGCCTCAGGCATTACTCGAATCGGTGAAACAAAACCATTTTCATGGAATTGTTCAATTTGCCCCCTCTGTTAGTATTTTTGCCATTTTTCTTGAGCTATTAAGACCAACTACAGTTATTACTCATTAGCAGAGCGCTTAAACAATTGACCAAATTTTCCTTGTGTTTGGGGTAATTTTGCCAGCAGCATCATATGCCAAGCCATGGCAAGATTGCTCGATATAACCGGTTTGCCGATACGAGCTTCGGCTTTCTTAATCAAACCAGTTGTGCGCAAACTGGTGCAGGAAACAATCACTGCATCACACTCGGCTTGTGAGGCAACAGACTCTATAGCCGAAAGGATAGAGGTCTCGCTAATTTTAGCGACAACCCGATCCTCGGATTCTTCAAAAGAGGCAAAAGCCACAACACGACGGCCCGAAGTTTCTAGCTTCTCACGCATTTGTACCGAGACTTCAGCGACGTAGGGTGTGAGAAAAGCCAGTTTTTTCACATTAAGTGTCTCACACGCGGCAATGATGGCACTGAGAGGATCTGTCACTCTAGCCTCTGGATGAGCCTGATGGATTGCGTCGCACACAGCTTGCGGACCAATGACAGTAGCACCAGAGGTGCAACCGTAACCGATAACATCAAACTTTAGCGCGGGTGGCAACAGACTGGCAGAGGTCGGTATGTCCATCTGCATTTGTTTTAATGTATCGGAATTGACCTCATTACACATAGGTATGCGGCTGTGATAAAGTGCTACACCCTCTTTTGGTAACACTTTTGCAAATTCAGATTCAATTGTCTCATCAGTCTGTAAGACAATCAATCCTAATGTTGCTTTATTACCAATTCCATCATCCGTTGTAAAGCTTAATTTCACCTTATCCTCCGCTAATGATTGGTAACACCTGATCGGCACGCCTAGATAAGAGACGCGGTGCACCATTCTGCACAACAATGTTTTCTTCGTGCACCATGATTCGACCATCGCCATAGCTCAAGGAAGGCTCAAGAGTGATGACCATATTTTCCTCTAACACTGTTTCATCAAATACTGCATGTGAGGGTTGCTCTGTCAGCTGCATACCCAAACCATGGCCCATTCTTCCAACATCGCCACCTTGAAAATCCATTTCTGTAATAACACGATTCATTGCTTGAAACAATTCTCGGCAAGTGGTGCCTGGTTTCGCAACAGCCAGACCGGCTTCTGTGGCTTGCCACAGGGTGTCGTGAGCGCGACGGGATAATTCATCGTCAATACCGATAGCATAATTGCGGTCAAAGTCACAATAATAGCCATCAAAGGTTGCGCCTGTATCCAGCATTAAAATATCGCCTTTTTGCAATAAACGTTGTGAGGGTGGCGAAATAATGTCTCGATATCCTCCTAAATCGGCCCCGCCTGCTAAATAAGGCACATCATCAGCGCCTTGCGCCAAACACTCCATGCGAAAAGCCCTGAATGTTTCCGCAAAAGGCTGACCCTCAAAAAATATTTCGTTGGCACGGGCAAAAGCATTCGATGCAATCGTACAAATATGGGCGATTTTTTCAATCTCAGTCTCAGACTTAACCATTCTTAAGCTACGAACCAGACCAGTTGCATCAATCAAATTCAAATCCGGAAGTGAAGCCATCAAACGTTCGTAATCGGCCAGAGGCATTCGAAGACTTGTTTCATGGCCTTTCATAATACCTAAACGCCCACCCAGCTTCGACAAAGGGGTAAGTAAGTCCAATAATAAACTGATGCCATCATCATCCGGCGAAGGAGCGCTCCATGTGCGAATATCTTCAATCCATGTCTCACTCATTAGAGCTGCGCCAATTTCTGGAATAATGGCAATCGGTTTACCCTCAATCGGTATAAATAAAAACCAAGGGCGTGTAGGGCTTTGCCAAAAAAGTGTATGAAATCCACTAAAATAGCGCACTTCCGGCTCCGTCATCAGCAAAATTCCATCCAAATTTTGCGCCGCCATCAAAGCTTGGGCACGACTCAATCTTACCTCAAACTCTCCAACTGGAAAGCCGCGTTCTGGAGTATTAACCATAAACGTCTCCTGTCATAATCTCATCAAATATCGCTCTATCCGTTACACCTTCAGAGCCAAATAATAAAACGCGAGAGGATTCATCCAAGCCAAGTGTAGCACGCAAATTTGGTTGTTTGGCAATACAGATAAGCGCGGCAAGCCCAGCCACGGCACTTTCGCCCGCCTCTATCACAGCGTCATTGCCTTCAGGTTGCGCCAAAAGTCGCACCGTTGGAGCAACGACATTTTCGGGTATGGTAACAAAATCGCTCGCTTCTTCGGCTATAACATCCCACGCTAATGCCGATGCTTCGCCGCAGGACAGGCCAGCCATAATACTCTCCTCGTTAATTTTGACAAAAAGTGCTTTATTCGCCTTGGAGCTTTCAAAGAGACAGTTAGCGAGATTGGGCTCTACAATCACAATTCTTGGTGCATGCTCACCCCAATACTGGCGAATAGACGCGCAGACTGAACCTGCAAAACCACCACAACCCGCTTGAATAAAAACATGGGTTGGGGACTCAGTTAGTGATTCATTTATCTCGTGCATCATCACACCATAACCATGCATGACATCCCTAGGGGGCTCGCAATAGCCAGGCCAAGAAGTATCGGAAACAACAAGCCAGTTATTTTTTTCGGCCTCACTACGGGCAAAGTCTACCGAATCATCATAATCGCCATCTATGCGAATTACTTCGGCACCTAAATCACGCATAGCAGTTGCCCGCCCTTCGCTCACTTCCGCATGGATATATATTTTACAAGGTGCGCCAAAAAGCTGACAACCCCAAGCAAGCGACCGACCATGATTGCCATCGGTTGCTGAAACTAAAGTAATCTTTGAAGCTTCTTTGCTGTATTTACCATTGCGTATATCTTCAAGTGAAACCATGTTATTCAATGCTTGTGATATCTCTCGCTGCAAAACCTTCAGTGCGGCATAAGAGCCGCCAAGCGCCTTAAAACTCCCCAAGCCAAATCTTGGACCTTCGTCCTTGTAATAGATTTCAGCCACAGTCAAACTCCGCGACAATCCCTTTAAGTCATGAAGCGGTGTTGCTGCATAACCTCGCCACTGGGTAATTTCTGAGATGGCAGCCTCAAACCCTTGTCGAGGGAGAACCTCATAAGCAGCAGTATGGGAATTAGGCTTTCCTGATGTGTAGCAAACGTTGGCATTTTCAAAAACAGTTGTCATTATGAAGGGACCTTGTATGTTTAATTATATATTTTGAGGGAGGCGATCGCGCACCAATTGGGCCCAGAACTTCGCCCCTATTGTCAAAAGAGAGTCATTAAAGTCGTAGTCTGAGGCGTGTAATGGCCGCCCCGACATACCCTGTTCCCCGTTACCAAGCAACAACAAGCAGCCTGGTACAGCGTTGCAAAAGTAAGCAAAATCTTCTGTAAAGCTCATCGGCTCTCTATCAGGAATCACCTCATAACCGAGCATTTCTGCGGCATGGATAACAGCGTTTGTTGGTAAAACAGCATTCACCGTTTCGACGACTTCTGTATTAAAACTAAAATGGATTTCAACATTATGCGTCATCGCCACACCATTTGCAATTTGGCGCATGAATCGTTCAATAGTGTCCCGATCGTCTGCGGAACGAGCGCGCACGTCGCCTTTAATTGTTGCCCTGCCAGGTAAAACATTGCGCTTACCGTCGGTTGTAAATTCGGTTACCGAAACTACTGCAGCGGTATCTGGTGCTAATTTTCGCGCGACAATACTTTGCAATGCTTGCACAAGCTCACTGCCAACCAAGATCGTATCAACACCAAGTTGGGGCATTGAAGCATGGCCGCCTTGACCGACGATACTAAATTCAAACAAGCTTTCACTGTTACAAATGAAGCCTGGACGAGTGGATATTTGACCCAAGGGCGCACCCGGTAAATTATGAATAGCATAAATTTCCTCTATCGGAAATTTCTCTAGGACCCCTTCATCAATCATTGCACGTGCGCCAAGGCCGTTTTCTTCGTTTGGCTGAAAGAAAAAAACCACCTTCCCGTCAAAACTTTCTTCTTCTGCCAAGATTTTAACTGCTCCGAGCAACATCGCCATATGCCCGTCATGTCCGCATGCATGCATAACTCCTTTTGCTTGTGATTCGTACTCAAGACCCGTTGTTTCAAGAATAGGCAGGGCGTCCATATCGGAACGTATTCCTATCATGCGTTTGGAGCTGCCACAGCTTAGAACACCCACCACACCAATACCTTCGTACACCTCTAGGCCAGCTTCTTGCAAAAATTGCACAATTTTTTCTTTCGTTTTCACCTCTTGAAACCCAAGTTCTGGCTGTCGATGAAAATCATGGCGCACCAACTTAAGTAAGTCTTGCAATGGCAAGAGTGAGTTTTTCTCTATCATTAATTTATCAGGAACATTTGTCATTATAAAAAGGGGCTTTATATTCTTAAAAACATTGCCCCATAAAATCTTATTTGCAGACAATCCAAAAGTTCAAATTGTAAAGAAATGGCTTAGCTAGGAGTGACCCCTCGAATACGCTCGGAGCGACGTCTGAGCATTTCCAGTGTGCCAAGCAGGACAATTGAGAAGATAACCAAAATAGTCGCAGCAGCAAGAATCGTTGGGCTTATTTCATTACGAATTCCAGACCACATCTGCCTTGGCAGTGTGTATTGATCTGGGCCTCCAACAAAGAGCACAATGACAACTTCATCAAAGGAGGTAATAAACGCAAAGAGAGCGCCTGAAATAACACCTGGTGCAATCAGCGGTGCTTGTATTTTGAAAAAGTTTCTAATCGGCGTACCACCAAGGCTTGAAGCAGCACGAAGAAGATTGTTATCAAAGCCAGACAATGAAGCAGTAAC
>Ga0208879_1000912_pt1 | contig 29197 bp, 22 predicted proteins | sample Knorr_S15_td_Bot_FD_185605 | JGI IMG/M metagenome (GOLD analysis project Ga0208879, IMG submission 185605) | Marine microbial communities from Southern Atlantic Ocean transect - Knorr_S15_td_Bottom_ad_5009_LV_A (SPAdes) (version 2) | ecosystem: Environmental > Aquatic > Marine > Oceanic | place...
GTTGCTGCTTCCCTCAATATATTCCGAAAAGAATAAATCTCCTGTTAAAGCGGGGAATTCCAATGCGCCTTCATCAATCCATTGTGCAATAAGATTTACCTGTGCACTGGACAGGTCAGGATTATTCCCGGGAGGCATAGAACCGTCATTAACCCTTTGCCATAAGTAACTATTGGCATGATCGAATGGCTCAATTACATCTCCACTATTACCACCTGACATTACGTTACTATAATTAGAAAGATTTAATCCTCCGGAAGAACTGCCTAAGTGACAATTACCGCAGTGATTGTTAAAAATTGTCTGGATTTCAGTGTTATAATCAGCCTGACCATATAAATTAGAAAAAACAAAAACCGATAGAATTATTATTACATTTTTCATAAGGCGCTCACTTTCTTAGTTTGTTAATAAATTTTCGGAAATCGGGCAACTATTTTAAAAAGATTCTCTGATATTATCAATAGTTATTCCAACTTTATTCCGAGGATAAAATAATATCACCGCCGGAATATGTACGAATCCAGTATCCCTTCCCAGGAACCAGGTTGGTCGCATTTTCATAACTTCCATCAAATTCGTAAATCGTTCCCGGCACAATAATCCCAGCAGGATCCTGAATTAAAGCAACGGGTATTGAACTTGTGATCCCCGTGATCAGATTCCAGCCTTCATCAAGTACAATAGTCAGGCTGAAGATCTCCGATCCTTCGACAAGACTGCTGCCATCAGTATTAAACCGTAACCAGTAACCAATCCCCGGCGTAAGAGATTCTGCTCCAAAGTAACTTCCATTGTAAGCATATAAAGTTCCCGTAATAGCTTCAGGGAAAAGATCAAGGTAATTATCATCCACAACATCAACCGGTAACCCTATCATATTCCATCCGGCAATATTATCAATTTCCAATAAGACTCCAGAAAAGGTATTTGGCAATCCGGGAGTTCCAAGATCTCCATCACCGAACGGTTGCGTTGATATGGACCAATGCACTCCATTGTTGTTATCACTCCCAGGATCATCTAACATCATACTTGCACCTGCTGGATCAGGAAATGATGCACCATTATCGTACCATACTTCATCTAAAATCTCTCCGGTTGGATGTTCGAATATGACTTCATCCCAACCATTACCTAATGTGAAATTGGAATAAACATAGTCTACGTACACTCCCCCATTTTCAACCGGGTTATCATTCAGTCCCAGGACTAAAAATCCCCCTGGCTCCAGCAATAATCCCCCCGCTTGTGAAATTGTATGTTGATCTCCACCATCATCTCTAAGCGTCAGTCCGTTTAGATCTATAATATTAGTTCCTGTATTGGTAACTTCAAACCATTCTCCATAGGAATCGGTAACATTGACCGGGTTATTCATTATTTCATTAATTACAAGTCCCGTTGAAAACTCAACAACATTAATGTCAATTTTCCAGATCACCGGCCTGTGGTCTGAAATGTGATTTTGATAAGCTGATGATGAAGTATAATCATCAATTCTCAATGTTTGTATCTCACCAGATTGAGTATTTTCATCAAACAACTCAGTGGTAATCAAAATATGATCAATAAAGCTGGCGTACATTCCCCAGGGGAATGAATTGTAATAGTTATTTCCTGCAATTGGAGTTGTAGTAAAATAACTATTTTGATCTTCAACCAAGGGCCAGAGTGAATTGTCATTCTCCGGATCATCTATTTCATCATTGAAATCACCCGCGACAATGATATTTTCACTGATATGAGTTTGGATGTAATCTGCTAATATCTGAGAGGCTACTAACCGCTGGTTAAATCCTTCATCAAAAGCTTTCATGTGAATATTAATTAATTGAATAGTGATTGCAGCATCACCGCAACCCCACTGCAATTCAGCTTTGAGCGGATACCGATATGCAAAGGCCCATCCTTCCGAGGAAAATAATGTTGTGTAATTTACTATTTCCACACAGTCATTCCGTACAGCCATACCTAAATCGGGATTCACTTCACTGCCGTAATTAGTGTGAATAAAATCATAAGCCGGATTCATCGATGCGAAGTTCTGATAATCTGATATATCGCTGATTTCCTGAAATGCGATGATGTCAGGAAGAATATCGCTTATGATTTCTGAGACATAATTGACTGTGTTGCTACTTAGAGGAAATTCTTTCACATTCCACGTCATTACTTCCAATCCACTCCAATTGTTTTGATTGGAAATGCTCCAAAGATCCTGGGGAGGATTCACCTGGATTGTATCCGCTGGCGGACAGTCCTGCCCCATTAAGCTGAAGGAAAGAAATAACAATGGAAATATAATTTTGATTACAAAATGAGTATTCATCAAACTTTATTAAATTTACCAATCACTTATATGTTTTACGATGGAAGCCTGGAGAATACTCACAAATTCAATTTTTTAAAAAGGTCAAAAATTTATACTTCAATGTGAGCAGAAATATTTCCTATGAAAATTCCCCTTTGATTTTTCAAATCAGTACATTTGTATTTTTGTAGATTTTCAACACATTTTTCATCTATGAAATTTAAATGTTGAAGGAGTGCCACTGTCGCCACAGGATTTGCTCTTTGGCTGCCATCTAATACTTTCAGAGCTACTCCATAAGTTTTTCCACTATCAGACCGGATTGCTAGCCCACGAACAGCTTCTCCTCCGACTTTTGTAATTGCCTTCCCTTTCATAACTTTTATAAAATCTGTATCGAAGCGATTACGGCCTGCTACGATATACGGATGATTTACCATAGCCTGGTAAACCTTTTCTAACTCAGGATATGTTCCGCCTGCCAGTTTCTGGAATAGTACAGCCATTGTAAACAAAGACATAAATGGAGCTGGCGCGCTGCATCCATCAATTGCTGTTGGAATTTCCTCTAACCCGGTATACATTTTTATTCGCTCAAGAATTGTTTTTTGCACCGGGTGATCCTTATTTGTGTATCCATCTGGATTCACTGCAAGATATTTGGTTAATGCCAGCATTCCTGCATGCTTGCCGCTGCAATTATTGTTGAAAGGTGAATAATCTTTATTCTTCTGAAGAAGTGCTATTTTAGATTTTTTATCATAGGGAGCATGTATTCCACATTCGTAATGATCTTTTGAAAACCCTAGTTTTTTCAACATCGATTTTGCCGTCTTTACATGAATTTCTTCTCCATTGTGCGAGGCACACATAAGAGCCAATTCATCCATGCTGAAACCGGCGGCATCAACTGCACCTGCATGTACACTGGCCGCCGCCTGAAAAGGTTTGAGGGAAGATCGAATATAGGTTTTAAACTCTGGATCACAATTTGAAAAAATGATACTTTCAGATTCGTCAACTACCACTGCATAAATCTCATGTCGACTCTCCACATTGGTTCCACGTGTTACGTTACAATAAAAAGACATATTTTCTCCCAATTAATAAATTTAATGTACTAATTCAGAAGCAAATGTAAACTGAAACCCGGATTTCTCAATTTCTGGAATTCTTTCCCGGAGAATCTTGAGTGTGAGCGGCCTTGCGTGGCCAACTCCAATGGCAGAACCTCTTTGTTTTGCCATCATAATCAATTGATCAATTTGCTTATTGATCATATTTTTATCGGCATCGTTATCAAGAAAAACATTTCTGTTGGCTGTTTTAACGCCAAACCGTTTCATGGTAGAACTTCCAATGGTATTGGAAGTTGTTCGGCTATCTACAAAATATTTGCTGTGTTTTTGCAGGACTGACCCAACTACGCTCATTATTCGCTCATCTTCTGTTGCAATTGATCCTTGATGATTGTTCATTCCTCTTGCTTCAGGTAGTTGGAATAGTGCCTTTTTCATCCTATTTTCAATTTCCTGACTGGTCATAGTTGTAGTTAAAATAAATTTTTCTTCACCCGGAGCAGGTTCCATTGGCATGTGTACAATTACTTCAAATCCTGCTATTGATGCTTTTGAAGCAAATCTCTGACTATGCTCATGCCCCGGTATCACAGCAAATGTTAAATCAACATTTAGGGATAAAAATCCATTGGACACTTCATCATTTCTATAACCAAAATCGTCAATAATTAATGCAATTCTACCAGATAAACCTGGCCTGTCAATTTCTTCTTCTTTTGTTATTGATATTGATTTAGCTTCCTTTTTTTTTAGTTCTTTTATAACAATTGTTAATCCAATTCCCAACCCTAGGACAAGAACAATGAAAACATAAATAATTTTCGTTTGTAAATTGGATTTTTTACCACCCATTTTCAGGGTAGGCGAATTGAAAAATCCAGCATCTGAGAAATGCCAAGATTCTGGGAACCAACCTGTACACCGTATTGAAAACGATAGATTCCCAATCTGAAACCAAAGCCACCAGAAACTGATGAAACTTTCTGTGAAAATTGAGATCCCATCTGAATGACCAGTTGTTTCCAACTGAATTCGTTCCCTATACGAAATATCATTCCTGAAACCATAGAAGAGTTTTCTGCAGAAAGAAAAATCTTATTCTCCCAATCCTTCTGAATGAAACGATAGCTGAAACCACCCAAAATACGTACAGGAAGACTAGGAGATTCTTTAGATAACAGTGACATGGAACCAACATTCAAAAGTGATGCTCCAAAAGTAAAGTTTTTTCGGAATTTCCGAATCAACCCAAAGTTTACAGCATAACCATTGGAAGATTCATTATAGATTTGAAAGCTGACTGCCTGCAGAGCCATACCATAACGGGTGTTGCCCAACACTCGATTGTAAAATCCGCCAAATGAAACACCGTAAGCTCCAAAATTTTCCAGAGAATTATCAGCGGGTGTACTTGTTCGAAATTCCAAATCGTTTAAACCGGCATAACGGATTTGGAGCCCACCGGTTCCATAGGTAAATCCTCTTGAAAAACGAATTGTTGATCCGGTCACACCCGCCAGCAAGAAACCGTGGGAAAAGAATAAATCGGGATTTGATTTATTTAAGATGGGTGCGGCCGGATTCGAAAAAGATCCTCCATCTAAGACAGGATTAATTCCGATTGCAAGTTCCAGAGCTGTGCCGGGAATTGAAAGAAATTGAGTACCAAGACCGAATATGTACGTGGAGCCTAAGAAAAATAAGCTGACTATTAGGAGTTGGATTCTTTTCAATAAAAAATGAGACCCAAAATAAATAATACCAAATAATTTATTGAAAGATGTCATTTTCAATGATTCTGATTAGAAATAATTGAAGAGTTAGAATTGAATTGATACCGTAAATACATGGCCAATATTAAGTGCAGGTTCCGCCACAAAAGCATAGTCAATAAAAGACTCTTTTTGGTTAAACAAAATATATTTCATTCCTGCACCTAAAGAAACTCTTGAATTACCGTACCCCGCCCTGAGAAAATAGTTTTCTTTATACTGGAATTCCCCGCCAACACGAACCGGGATTCCTAAGATATCTTCATAATCCGTAATAACACCAAAATCTCCAACAAAATAAATTTCTTTGTAACGATACGTCCCGCCAAATCTATAAATAATCGGGAATTTTTCTCTATAAGTACGACCTGTTTCGGGAAAAATTTCACTCGTTTGCCACAAATAACTTGAATTTAAATCCTGAATGACCAATCCAAATGAAATGTTGGGAATGGGACGAAGAAGTAATCCAAGGTCAAATCCCATTCCTGATCCTACTAAATTACTTTCATTCATGGGAAGTTGAAGCCGCAGAAGTTTAATATTAATTCCCACAGAAAGCCACGGCCGTAACCTCTGTCCAAAGCTGATAAAGTAGGCATCTTCACTTGTTGATAAAAATCCGGTATGTTCTCCTGCTCCTGTCCTGCCGTCAATTTGATTTACACCAGCCCTGATCCATGCAATTCCGAGTCCCGCAGTTGGTGGTAAATATGTCGCAAAGCTTGACACAAGAAACATTCGGTCCAGTTGTAAACTGTGATTTGTAACAGATGCATTTCTATTTTCTGTAAAAGAAATCCCGGCCGGATTATAAAAAGCCGTAAAGCCCTGGTCCAATTCCGCAGTAAATCCGCTTCCCATAGCGATTGACCGGGCAGTTGTTCCCATTCTTAAAAAACTTCCGGAATAACTAGCATGATCACTAGCGAAAACCAGGTTCATAAACAGCAAAAACCCTGTCAAGTATGGAAGATTCACTAACCCAGTTCTCATCATTTCACCACAATCAGTTTTAGCCAGTGGTCTTCAGCGCTGAGATTTTGCTTCTCTGAATACTTAAGATTTATGAAATAAACACCATTATCCACCAACTTTCCATTTTGGTCCTTACCGTCCCATTTGAGGGATTCTGAACCTGAACGACGATCGTATGTTTTAAGAAAAACTTTCTCCAACGCAAAATTATAAACGGACATTTCAACAGTATATGAAACTACCTCACTTGTATGAAACCGAACGTATCCATCGCCATCAAGAAGATTATGGGAATAAGGGGAAAACGGATTGGGATATGCATATACATCCGCGGGATCATATTCCGCCCGAAATATCTGCCAGTTGCTTCCATCAAGATCACTGGATTTTGCAAGACCATCCATTGTACCCAGCCAGAGCACCGATTGTGAATAGTATTGCCGATTATCAAAGGCAAAAGATATAACTTCATTGGTTAAAATCTCGTCTGTATCAAATGCAGGTGATCCCTGGATAGGTAACACCTGTTTTGCCGGCGGAAACAATGACCACACAGGGGTATCACGAGGGTCGTCAATAATTGTTTTCCATAAACCATTTTCCGATGCAGCAAAAACCAGTGAATCCTCTGCATAAACGTTATAAATCCTTTCCCCGATTAGTGCTGAATACCAGATAGAATTATCAATAGTATAGCTTAATCCTCGTTTTTCACCAGCTTCTTCTGCATTTAAGGTGGCTGCCCAAATAATCTGTTTCCCATCCCATTCCTGTTTTGCCAGGCTAACAACAAAATTTCCGGAAAGACCATCTTGAGGAAAGGAAAAATGCTCCCAGTCAATGCATCCATTTTCACCTAGAAGACCACGATTAATGCCATTAGCTGTCCCCACCCAGACTGTATCACCATAAGCCAGGACACTAAACGCTTTGTGATTATGGTTTCCACCATCCAAAGGATCCCGAGGATTCAGGTAATAATCTTTTAGTATATCCTTCCCGTTTTCGCTGACATAGGATGTGTCATCGCATGTGAAAAGAAATTCGTCATTGTCTATTGGTAAAGGAACATTTGTCCATATTTGATTCGGATTTAAGGCGTTGCTAATTTCAATCCTGCGTAACCCGCCAGCCCAGCTGGTTATCCAGATGTAATCATCAGACATCGCTGCATCATAGGTTACATTATTATTTGGAACAGTAATAGGAAGAGCCCGGAAAAACTTACCAGCAAAATCAGCTAATGTATCGGCTTGATCATCTATAGGTTGAGAAAAATGGATCCAAGAAATTGTAGAATCCAGAGAATTTTCAGTAAAGTACAATCCTGCTCCTACTGGTGTAACTCCATCATCGGTTGCACCAGCAACTATTATCGAACTATCGTTTACAGCAATAGCAGAAATCCCATCTGTTAAAAGCATGATCGAGTCAGTTTCAGCAATTGTTAGTGAATCCATCGCAAAAACAGAAACCGAATCCTGCATCACAGCTAATCCCTGCCCTGTCCCCAGCCAGATTGTACTGTTTCCCTGGAGTTTGATTTCGGAAATGACATTACTTTTAAGCTCATTGTGAAAACCAATACTGTCAGAAGCAGATTCGCGGAAAAGAAATGAACCGGGAAGAGTGTTGCTGGCCCAAGTTATCCCCCACAAAAGTTGTAAAAATATTATAGTTCGCAACTTCATTGGACCACTACTATGTGAATTATTTCGTTACCGTATTCGTTAGATTCATCCTGAACAATGAACGTCCACCTAAAAGTGCCTGTTTTAGTCTGTAAATCCGGGTCGGTGTACCCCATGCCGAATATCGGTACGTTAAAGCTATAAATACCGTCACCTTTTTCTGCGTCTCCACTGGTGATGTTCGGTGGGTAAATTACAACATCACCACCATCATCAATCAACAATATAGGATTACCACTATTTAATGATGTATCAGGTCCGACATGAAATGATGTGAAACCAACCAATTTAATATCGCTGAGGCCGTTGGCATCATTCACAGTTGCAGTTACAAACTCAAAAGCTATGGTTTCTCCTGAAGGACGTGTAATAGTTTCAGGAGCAGATATTTCAATTATTTCAGGACGGATATTTGCCAAGTAAAAAGAATCTGGAAAAGTAATTATTTCGTTTACGTAAAATGCTTTGAATTCAAGATACACCTTTCCTTTTGCAGTATCGGGAATTAAATTCATTAAATCCAAATTTGTATTAGATACCTTCCTGGAATAAATTCCATCATTAGAGATGATATCACCATCATTACCAAAATCATTTAACTGAACATTATCAGCAGTTTGACTCAATTGAGTTCCATACCAAAACACTATAACCGAATCAAGCGAATTCCCGAGATGCTCTGGTTGAACCTCTGCAGCAAAATAAAGTTTTTTTGTATATTGAAGAAATTCAAATTGGAGATTCTGTACAGGATCAACAGATTCTGGAGACTCAGGTAGTTTAGAACATCCCCAAAACAGAAGTAAAATCAGAGTAAAAGTTGGAATTCTCATGGGACGAAGATAACAAAAGTGCTGTTTTATATCAATCATTGGTTTCCAAATTATAGATATAGTGTGCTAATAGGATCCCCACTTGCCCAAGGCTGGCAGGAGAACAATTTTCTGGTACGTCCCTGTGCGTATGCCAGTAATTGACAGACCGATTGGGATACTCAAAATCAATTATATCCACAGCCGGTATCCGGGCTTTTTCCCATAGCGGGACGTGATCATCATAAACAGCATATCCTAACCAATTCTTAAAAGCGGGTAATCGCAAAGTTTCAGCCTGCTTCCATAGTGCTTTTACCAATTCAGGATTTTGGCGGTATGAATTTCTTTCAATGGGAATATTTAAATCAATATCGCCAACCATATCAAGAATAATTGCGTTCTCAGGTGTAGGAAATGGTAAGTTTTCAGCAAAATACGAAGAGCCTCTTGCATAACTTTTTGGTTCACCCTCCTTTCCCAAATCTTCACCATCAAAAAAGACAATAGTCACAGCAATTGGTGGTGCACTTTTATGAAATAATCTGGCGAGTTCTAATAGAACTGCGACTCCGCTGGCGCCGTCATTTGCCCCCAGAATCGGGTCCTGCCTGAGCTCCGGATTTAGATCTTTGTCAGCCCAGGGACGCGTATCCCAGTGAGCGCCAAGCAGTATATGATGATTTGATTCCTGTTGAAAACGGGCAATAATGTTGACAAGGTCAAAACTGTCTTTATCCACAATCACCTGAAACGACTGGGTAAGTACTGTATCTGCAAAATCTCCTAAGGTTTCTATAAGATAATTACGGCAGGATTTATAACCTTCGGAACCGGGGTTACGCGGACCAAAAGAACACTGTTTTTCTAAAAATTGAAAAGAATTATCCCCGGAGAATTCAGAGACCGCAGATTTACAGCCGCCAAGAGTCATCATTGCAGGCAAATATACAATTAAAGCGATAATCCTGAGAATGGAGGACTCAAAAAGTTCATCCCTAAATTTTAGTCTCAAATTTTCCTATCCACTGATTGCGATATTGATGTCAAAACCAAAATCCCTATCTATTTTTCTTCCAGTTGTTTTTGAATTGCTTTCACGATATTCATAAATAAGTCCCCCTGTCACATTCCTGCTGAAAGAGTAAGAAATTCTCAATCCCGTTTTCCATCCAGAAGTAAATGCCTGCTGGGTAAGATCAACATTGTTTCCTGATGCAAAAGTCTCATTTTCATTCATATCAAAATTTAAGGTAAAATTCATATTATTCTGGATATTCCAATCATCCATCAATGGTAATGGAATAGTAAACCCACCTTTGTGACTATAGCTTGTACTGGCACTCAAAGTTTTTTCAACCTGAAGCGTTAATCCAGAGGGCCTAATATTCAAAGATCTATTATAATTACTGCGAATATTCAATGATATGCCTTTTTTCAATGACATAGTAATCCCGATTAATGGAGAAAACCCTGCATTGATTTTCCCCTGTTTTTCATATTCTTTATAATCAGACACAAATGTATTCAAGTTTATAAAACTGAGCTCAGGAATATTCTGATCTTCAAATTGCCAGGAGCGCGTCTCTTTCCCACTGAAGGCATGTTCAAGTGATACCGTTTTAGCAATTTTTTTAATCAGAGGCAGCTTTTCAAGACCACTCATGCGGACGCTCCACCCAACGAAAGGAAATCCTTCATCCATTTTTTCTCCAAAAGCAAAATAATCTCTTGAAATGGATCGCTGTTCCATTCCTGACCCGCTGATTGTTGTAGATATATTTTCTGAAAAATTAAGGCTGAGAGTAGTTTTCTTTGTCAATTTCAATCCCGACCGAAAGGTAATATCTCGTTTGTGATCCCGGTTCCCCGTGTTCGTCCCGACATTTTCTGCATTGGGCAGTCCATGGTCAGGAAGCCAGCCGAATTTATAGCCAGTTGGAACTGTTCCAAGAATTCCATTACCAGTTTTATTCAAGTTTTCCGTATATCCGAAACTGATAGGATCAATCCTGCTTATCATTCCATGCAGGAATATCAAAACAGAATTGCCTTCTTTATCGGATTTTTCCTCCTCTTTTGAATTATCATTTGATCGTCCCCTTTGACGCCCTCTGGAACCGGAACTCCTTTTTGACTTAGGAGGTTTATATACCAGTTCAAAAATTGACGTTGGGGAAATTGAAATATTTGATGTAAACCGAAGCTGGACACCAATGTTAGCCATGTCGTTTGCCCGGTCAAAATCCCAGCGGTAACCTGCAGAATAATTAAAACTTGGTTTCAGCCAGGAAAATAGTTCAGGGGAAAAAGAAGTGGTTAAATTTTCCGTTACATTTGTCACAATTCCCGGATCCAGCTCCTTTATAGCCATCCATGCGTATCCCCTGTAATGATCCATGTCACTCTTGGCTGACTGATTATATTTCATTGTTAAATTGTTCAAAAGTTTGTAATCCAGACCAAAAGACCTGTTGAGCCCCAAATTATAATCATCCGGAGTTTTTGTACCCGCTCGTGTATATTTCTGCACCAGTTTCTCACTGAAATCAACACTTGTCTTTACAGAACTTGGTGTGTAGTACAGTTGAATTTCACCCATTTTCGCACCAAGCCATGGCAAGAAAGTTAGCCATTTTAAAGGATGGAAATAATTGTTCCTGCCAAAAGACAGAGTATAACTTAATTTTCCAGAATAGGATTCATGTAATTCTTCAGCCATGATTTCATTGGACTTTTTCGTTCTGGATGCACTAAAATTACTCTTCAAAGCATCCAGCGTATACTTTATCAGTTTATTATCGGATTTCCCTGCCTTGGAAACAGATGTGCTCAAACTGACCACTTCAGATTTTCTCAGGATGGAATCTGGAGGTGTATCTGAATCGACTAAAACATCTGTACCTGGAAAATATTTTGGCTGGTTGACCGTATGAGAATAAGAACCATTCAATGGAATGTTGATCCCCAGGAATTTTGGCAACAGCTTCTGGAGTTGAAGGTTAGCATTCAGACGTAAATCTTCACTTGTGCTGTTCGATCCCAATCTTTGCTGAAGTACATGAAAATCAGCGTCTTTCCTGCTGTAAGATAAAGTGGCATTCCCAAGGTCAGCTAGATTAAATTTTGACTGAACCCGCATAGCAATTCCTTTGTCTTTTTTTACACCGCTCAATCGAAGTTCGTCGATCCAAACCTCTCCAGAAATCGGATTGCCGGATACGTTATGTACACCTACAGTAAAATACTGAATCCTTGATAAAGAGGGCGAACCTTGGATAATAATTTCCTTGCCTGTCGGGAGACCGTCTTCACCTGTGAAGATATATTTCCGAACTCCGGAAGAATCTTGAAAAATATCTGTAGGACGGAACTTTTGGATTTTTCCCTCCGAATTAAGTTTTAATTTGGTGAGCCAGCCCAAGTCAAGATCAATTGAATTCCGACCTTTCTCTTCATCCCAACCCTCAAACACTGGTTGAGTAATTTCATAATAATCATCTCCCAATCCAAAATGAATAAAGAAATATATATCGGTATCTACATCCGTAATACGACCTAAACTTGTACCATAAACATACATTTTCAACCGGTCATAAATCAGGTAATTATTCCCACTATTTGTATAAAGAGTTTTTTTTGCAGCTGCTTTGTATCCACCATCAAGATTTGAAAATTTTAATACCAAAGATTGTTCCTTGGACTGTATTTCATTAATTGGATCATATTCACCTTTCACTCCTTTTGGGGGAATATAATCTGCATTATCTTCAGTGTTAACAATTGCAATGGAAAAAACGCTGTCAGCATCCGTTTGATCAAAAGCTGAGGAAGAATCTGGTGCAATACCCAACTCCTGCCACTCATTACCAACAAGTTCCATCTTAGCAATCTGAAGGGAACTGCTTCCCTCCAGCCCAGTCCAGACTAGGCGAAGGGAACGAATTTCGTTCCATTCAACATCATTTATTTTCTCAAAATGACTCAGGGGAATTCGATAAAGCCTCCAACCAGTGAGCAAGCCATTTTTTTCAGTTTCACCTGCCAGGTAATCTTTTTCTTCTTCAGTAAACACTTCAGGATCTAATGGAAAACTTTTTGTAAAATAGGCATCTGTTTTATCAAGAAACCCGGACCGGTCTAAATCTTCCGTATCAGGATACTTTCCACCTTCCTGGATTTGACTTCCCGTTCCATTTCCTTCTGTACCATTTACCTGTGAATAGTCGGAACTTCCTTCAGAATAACTCCAATTGTCCCCGTTCATATCCCCTTCCGGGTTTGCATAAATATCCTCGTCAATTTTTCCATCACCATCATCATCAACTCCATTTAATATCTCCTCATCTTTTACTCCGTCACCATCATCATCAAAATCAAGACAACCTCCCATTCCATCCTCCAATTCATCGGGACATCCATCCACTCCAACATCTTCATGGTCTTCAAGAAATCCATTTCCCAGAGTTAGTCCCGCTTCCGGAATATCTTCCGTTTCCAGTATTCCGTTTCCATTTCTATCCTCGCTGATTTTCCCTAAATCTACTGTTAATTTCCCTTCTATTCCTTTTAACCAAATTTCAAAAAACTTGCTTTGAGTCTGGTCATAATCTCCTGAATAAAATGAAGATGTTATCCCTGACCATAACAATCCACTTGGAACATAATTCTCATCCTGATATATCTTGGGTTGTTGATGAATAACTAAAATATTTGTCTTTTCATTATGGGCGAGTTGGGAAGTGGACTGATTTGGCCAGATGTCTTTCGTCCAAACCTGTTCAAATGGATTGTACCAGTACATTCTTGCCCGATACCGTTGTGGCCGATACCTTGTTAAATCAGTTGGATCAACGGGAGCAGAAGATTCTTTCCACTGTCTACGCTGGACGGGAATATAAGTGGTGCGTTTTGCTCCTTCAAAATCATCAATAAATGCAACACCATTTGGATCCCCTGTTTCTGCATTATTGACCGGATTTGGATTTGGCAGAACTTGTGCAAATTCTCCTTCCACTGAGAAGGTGGATAATTTCTCGGTTTCGATGATGGGAAGTTTATCTAAAAACCGGGTTAATCCATCCAAATCAAATTCAAACCGTCCATTTAAATCCCAAATGAAATTTCGTGTGGGTTCGTATCCTACTTCTATTTTTTGATTGATAACAGTTTGATTATAAAACAATGCTGTAGCGCCAAGGAAGGAATTATCACCAAAATCCATTTGAGCCCTGGTACCAAGTATCACTTTCTTATCAAAGGAAACCAGTTCATGTTTATCATAGAGAATCTTTACGCTTGCATTGGGATCTGCAGCAGTTTCTCCAAGTACAATAGTACCGGAAAAATAATCAATTTGGTAATCTATACCTCTCGTAAGAGGAATTCCATTCAAAAGGACTTCCTCACTTCCTTCCACCAGCATAAACCCCAGGTTAATTGTTGAACTTTGGTTGGAATAATCCGCTTCAATGGTAAAACGGCTGTCTCCATTATAATCGGTGCTGATAGTGGATGTGTACATTTTTCCTTCCCCCAAGGCCTCAAACAGGATTTCGTTCATATTTCCACCAAATAGAGAATCTTCCGACACAAAGGGTAGTAAGGCCGGAAAATGTAATTCACCAGCAATTAAATTCACAATATTGGGGTTATTCATATCAATTATTTCATCGGGTTGTCTTAAACCATTCTCGTTGAGACTATCCAGTCCAAACTGGTTTAAATAGGGAATTCCAAGCGGATCCCTGTAGCTGGGAGGCGTAAGGCGGTCATTGACGATTCGTACGGCAAATCCTTCCCGATTAATATTTGTTGTACCAAGGTAGTACACATTCTTGAACATTAAATCCCAAGTGGGATGATTGGGGTGTGGAGATTGAGGTTTGATCATTTTCAATGATAAGGTGCTGTCATTTGGAGAAATGCCATGCCCAATAGTCATAACTGTATCTTCGCTAAACCGATCTGTCAATACATAATGGCATCCCAAAATTTCATCAAGGCTTCGAGTCCGTAACCTGACATAACCTAAGTCTTCGCTTAAGGTATAATCAATATTCCGTTCCAGTCTAAGAAAATTTCCATCTTTATTTTTATCTTCTTCAAAACCGGGATCGGAAGGATCAATATGAGCGACACCTACATCTGCTCCGGGGTTATTTGTCATGTCCAATTTGTACAATTCAAAATTCGTCACCTTGAGGTTGCCTATCCTGTGCAGACCATTAAAAAGAGGAAAAAATGATGGTTGATTTATTTCATCCTTACCATTTCGAAACCATTCATGAATGAAAAAATACTGGTTTTTCACATAGTCGTAATCCTTGATTTTTTGAGTCTGAGATTGAGATCCTCCTGACCATTCCTGCTGTTCTTTCTTCGTCTGTTCAATGGAAGCAATTGTTGTGATGTCCACCGGACCAAGCTGAGAAATAGCCTTGATGCCGTACAATCCTTTATTTGTTCCGGAAAATGTTACATACTGCGTGGAGGGTAAGGATAAAGATATATTTCCGGCTTCCATTCTTTGAAGGATATCGTCCTCTGCTCCTTCATAGCTGATGCGAATATTATTTTCAAAATCAAAATCCCTTTCTGAATCCTGATCCATGAATACAGTGACCCTGTCACCAACTTTTCCTTCTATATTAAAATTCTGTTTCTGGTCAAATTCGATGTGGGTGCTCTGGGTTTCATTGATATTGGACCGTACTAACTCCTGATCCTGAAAAACCATTTTTCCGGAAATATTCACATTACCGCGAACCCGCAGGGAGGCTCTGCCCAATTTCCCAAGCTCTACTCCTACAACTTCTATAGTTTGGGATTTCCTCCTGGAATCACGACCGCGGCTCTCCTTTCCACTCAAGGATACAGATTTAATAAACTCCAAACGACGATTGATATGCACATTTTTTATAAAATACCACTCCACCGGGGCAGTAAATGGAACTCTGATAATTTCCCCATCCAGAGTTTCCGTAAAAGTGATGTATGACCAGTCTGAATCAATTGTAACTGTTACATTCCGTTTGCCGTAATTATCATTGAGGAGACCAATTGGATGATATAATGTGTCTTCTGACCATCCAATAGGCCGGGGAATCTCCGGAAAAGGATTCACGACCAGAAATGAAATGGGATGATAACTCGGGGAAAGGGTAAAAACAGAATCAGCTGTCTGCCCCTGAAGAATAAATCCATTCCTCAGGGTCATTATGAAGAAAATAATGACCAACCGCCCTTTTTTCAAAGGTAATCTCCTTATCTTTATTGCCGGTTTACTATCGCCCTGCACTTTTTACAGGGACTCTATTAGCAGTTGGTCTAAATAATATTCCTTATTTTATTGATTGATCTGAAATAAATTCTCTCAAGAGTATACGAAATTTTTCCATTGCAAGTCCACGATGACTGATTTTATTCTTTTCATTGATTGAAAGTTCCGCAAAAGTCTTTTTTTGTTCCGGGACAAAAAAAATAGGATCATACCCAAAGCCATTACTTCCCTTCGGGATTTTTCCAATTTCTCCTTGAATGATGCCCTCAGTCCAGAATTCCCGTTCTCGATCGACAAACGAAATAACTGTTCTAAACTTCGCATTTCGTTTTCCCTTGGGAATATCTCTCATGTCGTGCAACAGCTTATTCACATTTTCCTCATAAGTGACATTTTCACCAGCATAGCGGGCAGAGTAAATACCGGGAGCTCCATTTAATGCTTCAACTTCCAATCCTGTATCATCTGCAATTGATGGCAGTTTGGTCAGTTTATGTACAGTCTTGGCTTTAATCATAGAATTTTCCAAGAGAGTTAGCCCCACCTCCTCAATCTCTCCGATGAAGGGAAAATCATTTAGGGAAAGAAATTCTACCGTAAATTCCGAGAGAGCCTTTTGTAACTCTTCTCTTTTATCCTTATTATGTGTAGCAAGGACAATTGCCTGAATTTCCTTCATGATAAAAAAATAGGGGAAATATCATCCAGAAACAAGCAATTTCACCCAAGCTTTACACGGTTATTTCAAACAATTACATTCAAATATACCGATGTCTTTTCCCAATATAACATTCATTTTTCACTCTAAATTATAGCCGAATAAATAACGAATGAGTAATAATTATGTCAGATAATATAATATCACTTGAAAAACCAACCATAGAATCCATTTACAAACAAACTTTTAAAACCATGTTGGCTCAAATTGTTGTCTGTATTGCGAATACTGTGATCTTTCTCATTGCTTGTGCTTTTTTGGGAATAACCATAATTGGTATCCTTGCAATACCAGCGGTTATTGGAGGATATACAGAGTCTATGATCCGAACTGCCCGGGGGAATAAAGTAGGAATTGGAGATTTCTTCAAAGTGGGTTTCAATAAATTTGGGAAGCTTTTGGGAGCCGGTATTTTATTTCTGTTAGGAGTAGGCATTGGGTTGGTCTGTTTTATAATCCCGGGAATATATTTAATGGTGCGATGGTTCTTCGTAATCTATCTAATCGTTGATAAGGATTTAGGAGTTTCGGAAGCTTTCCAAAAATCCGGTGAAATGGTCTCAAACATATTCTGGGAAGTCCTGGCAGTTTTTATTATTAATGCAGTCATCCAATCTATAGGATGCACAATCGCCGTGGGAGCAATCCTCACAACACCGTTTATCATTCTTGTATCCGCACATTACTATTTGGGACTATCACAGGAAGAAACAGTTCAGCCAACTCCAGAAGAACAGGAGGATGCGAATAATGCACCGGAATGAGATTAGATTTAACCTGAAAATATTTTTGGTGTCTAAGTAACAAAATAAAAAGGTTCAAAATGAAAATCATTCACATTATTATATTAAGTTTGATGCTTACAATTGGTTGTACCAGACATCACCACCACAATTACGAACGGGATTACAAACACAAGATAATTAAAGTCGTACCGGAAGAACATGGCAAAGCTGTAACTGTATTAGTTCATCACCGGGGAAAACTTACCCCTAGAGAGAAAAAATTTCTAAAAAGGCATTTTCGGAAAAAGTATGGACATGAAAAAAGACACCACAGGAAAAGCAAGGTGAAAATCGTATTTGTCCTGAATTAATATCACTTTAGAATGAAAAAAGGAATCGTAAAAGAATACAACCGAGACCGGGGATTTGGATTCATCCAGGGTGAGGACGGAGAAGATTACTTCCTTCACGTGAGCGGACTTCGTCCCCATCTTCAATCGAAGGGTTTAAGAGAAGGTCAGCAGGTTCTGTTTGATGTGGATTTCGATATGAAGGTAGACCGTGCTGTCAATGTTACACCTGCCTGATTTATTGATCTAAAAATATTCGTATTTGATCAAAATAAGTTACCGGCAATTTATGCCCGGCTTCATGTATTACTTGAGAAACATTGTGTCCTGATTTTTTCAAGATTTCTTTTAATTCAGTGCTTTTAATCACCGGAATCATTTTATCGTTACTCCCATGTAAAATCAAGAATGATAATTTTGAAGATCGAATGTTAGAAATTTTGAACCGGTCCATTTTACTCTGATTTAAGAATCCTGCTATGGACACAACCCTCTTTATTCTATTTTCCATCATTAATGCGGCTGCGACTGACAGTGTTGCACCCTGAGAAAATCCCAGGAAATATATTTTGATAGTTTCCCCAAATTTTGATCGTGCACTATCAATAATTTTTCGTATGAGTTCCACTGCTAACAAAAGATCCTCTCTCGATTCAGGTAATTCACCAAACCAGGAATATCCTTTTGGAATTGCCTGAGCTTTGTAGGGAGCTCTGGGAAAAATCCACAGTGAATTTGGAAGCTTTATACCATTTGCAATAGGGACAAGTGAATGTTCATCTCCAGTCCATCCATGAAATCCTATTACCACGGTGTCTACTGATGCCCCAAATTGTTTGCATTGGCAATGAACACCCGGTAATATTTTTCTAATATTTAGCAATTCTGTTCCGCTCAAATTCGTCCATCCGTTTCACAAAATCATCTTCATCTTCTGCACGAAGCAAAGGACTTATTGCTATATTTTCCTTTAGTGTGCAATAAGGTTTTGGTCCATAATCATGACCGGGATAAATCAGTGTTTCTCCGGGAAGAATCAATAATTTCTCATAAACAGATCGGTACAATTGACGAGTATCAGATCTCATGCTGATTGTCCTCCCTGTCCTACCAACGAATAGGGTATCACCTGTGAACAGGATATTTTTCAAATGGAAACAAAGGCTGTCATCATAATGACCCGGAGTTTGGATCACCTCTAGTTTCAAACTGCCTACTTGGACTTGGGATTTATCATCCACACCCTGGATATTTTTCCCACTTATTCGATTGACTGAATGTCTGAAAATAAATATGTTCACATTGGGATATTTACAAAGAACCTCATCCAAATAGGATATGTGATCTCCATGGGTATGGGTGATAAACACTGAAGAAATTTCATCAGGAACCATGGGAAGAATTTCCCTGAAAGGGACAGACGCGTCAATAAGAAACTGGGTATTCGTTTTTTCACAGGTAACTAAATATGTAAAATTATAATCGTAGCCACCTTTGAACGACTGAATTTTAAAATCTGCGTTTTTCATGAGGTTGGAATTTCCATATACTTTTATATAAATTGAGGATTATTTTCCAAAAGGAAAAATCTTATTTTCGACGGGAATTAACATTAGTTTAAGAATGAGTTCAAGGAGGTATCTTATGAAAAAAACAGGAATTATAGCCATCTTGGGTGGATTGGCTGTGTGGGCATTGTATTTCATCGTAATTTTTTGGTCATTTCTATTTGCCCATCCTTTCCTTGGACTGGCATTAATAGCAATTATCACAGGGACGGTAATTATCATTCTTGATATTTATAAGGAGAAAGAAAACGGACCGTTCAGAGGAATCAAGAAATGATTATTACTACGACAGAAAAGGTTGCCGGATATAATATCATTGAATCCCTTGGAATCGTGATCGGAAATACAATTCGCGCCCGTCATATCGGGAATGATATTGTAGCAGGCCTGCGGACTCTCATTGGCGGTGAAATCAAGGAATATACCGGAATGCTGGCTGAGTCCCGTGAACAGGCCCTGCAAAGAATGATAGCAAAACGAAAAGATTTACATTCAGCTGGAATTGTCGAAATACGATTTCAGACATCCATGATTATGAAATTTACTGCTGAACTGCTGGTATACGGCACCGCGGTCAAACTGCAAAAAATATAAACGTTAACTCCATTTTTCTTTGTAGGTTTTATAAAACGAAATAATACCGTTTGGAAAACTTATTTCTTAAACCAACTTTCCACATAATTAATATATTGTCAGTTGATACCTGCTGAACTCATAAAACAAAAACGAAACGGAGCCACCCTTTCAAAAAACGATCTCCGTAAATTCATCCATGAGTATGTGGGAAACACCATTCCCGATTATCAAATGTCAGCATTGCTTATGGCAATCTATTTCAATGGGATGGATGATGACGAACTCTTTTCCCTGGTGGAAATAATGGTCAATTCCGGAAAGAAAATGGATTTTTCTAATCTTGATCTTTTTGTGGCGGATAAACACAGTACCGGAGGAGTTGGAGATAAGGTTTCCATCATTCTTGCTCCACTATTAGCTGCAGCAGGGCTGGCAATACCTATGATCAGCGGAAGGAGTTTAGGTCATACCGGAGGGACACTTGACAAACTGGAAACTATACCGGGGTTTCGAACAGATCTATCACTCAAAGAATTCCAGTCAGCAGTAGAACAATCAGGAATTGCTATGATTGGACAAACAAATGAAATTTGCCCTGCTGACCGGAAAATGTATTCTCTTCGGGATGTCACTGGTACAATAGAATCAATTCCCCTGATTTGCAGTTCCATTATGAGCAAAAAAATTGCAGAAGGAATACAAGGCCTGGTCCTTGATGTAAAAATCGGAAATGGAGCCTTCATGAAAAAAACGGAGGATGCTCACATGTTAGGGAATATGCTCAAACGAATAGGCGGACATTTCGGAATTACTACTGATATTGTCTATTCCAATATGAATCAACCTTTGGGTAGAACCGCCGGTCTGTGGTGTGAAGTCCGAGAAGCGATTGACTCGTTAAAAGGAAATGGTCCTGCTGATACAATGGAGATTACCTATGAACTTGGTTCTCATCTTCTTTTACAGGCAGGAATTTCAGACAAACTTGACCATGCTGTCACATTACAAAAATCAATTATAGACTCAGGAAAAGCACTTGATAAATTTCTTGAGATGGTGGAAACCCAGGGTGGAAATCCGGAAACAATTGAGCAGTATAAAAAACTCCATTTACCACAATATAATGGAGAAATAACAGCAGAAAAATCCGGCTTTATTCAATCAATAAATACGTACGAAATCGGACTTGCAACCGTTGTACTTGGATGCGGAAGGGCAAAATTATCAGACTCTATTGACCCAAGTGCTGGAATGGAATTTGTGAAAAAAACGGGCGAAGATATTCAAAAAGGTAAACCGATAATCCGTTGTTTCAATTCTGATAAATCAAAACTTCAAAATACATTAAAAAGACTGAAATCTGTAATTCAAATTGGAGAAAAACAAATAACCCAACCTTTGATTTATTAAACCATCGTTATAGCCTGCGGTGAATTTTGCAATGACGAGTTGGTTCGGTTCCTTTTATAAACACTTCCGATTCAACCGGACATCCGGTAATCGGTCTTTTTTTACTCACACTACATATTTCTGAATTGATAACCCCCTCAGGAATTTTAAAATCATTCCTGGCAAGTCCCAAAACCTCGTGTGCTGCTCGCATAAAATTAGCCCAGGCCGGTAAAGCCGCAACACTTCCGGATTGTTTCTTTCCAAGACTTACACCATAATCGTCAACCCCAAACCAAACACCGGCAACAATATCTCTTGAAAATCCAACAAACCAGGCATCGCTGAATCCCTGGGTAGTTCCGGTTTTTCCGGCAGCAGGATGATAAAAATGATATTTCCACCTGGCGCTTCCACCAGTCCCCTGATCCAAAACTGTTTGCAATAAGTTTGTCATGATATAAGCAGTTTCTTCCCGGAGCACTTCTTCCTGATCCGGTTCATATTCTTCAATAATATTTCCATAACGGTCCTCAATCCGAATTATTCCTAATGGCTTGGAATAGACTCCTTTATTAGCGAAAATACCATAAGCACTAACAATGTCAATTGGATATACCTCCGATGTTCCAAGAGAAATAGCATCCACTGCGCGAATATTGGTTGTGATCCCCATCCGCTGGGCGGTTTTCTTCACTTCTTCAGCCGGTACCAACTCCTGAACCAGCCGAACGGATATGAGATTCAAAGATCTTCTTAATCCTTCCCTTAGAGTAGTCAATCCTCCTGTACTTCCATCATAATTTTTCGGCATCCACTTTTCCCACTCGCCAGCCGCATTCTGCACATTAAGCACCACCGGTTGGTTTAACAACTGTTTGGTTACAGGATACCCGTTATCAATAGCCGTCGCATAAACAAAAGGCTTAAAAACTGACCCTGGCTGACGGCGGGCTTGAACCGCACGGTTAAATTGATCGTGATAATCAGGACGTCCACCAACCATGGCAAGTATGTGCCCGGTTTGCGGATCCAGGGCTATAAGAGCAGCCTGGACCAATAATTTATCACGCAGTTCTTTAAACAGAGGTATTGAATCTTCCATCATCATTCTTACAGTATCCTCGGGATAAATTCCAAAATAGGCTAACCGGGAAAATTCCTCGTCGTTTTCAAACAAGCGTGCATTTAGAACCTCCTGGTTCCGTTGAACAGTCTTCAGTACCGCTTCCTCGGCAATGGTCTGCAGACGGGAATCCAGTGTCGTGTAAATTTTTAAACCGTCCCGATAAATATTTATTCCAAGCCGGTCATCTTCAATTTCTAAAAATCTGCGAATATACTCTGTAAAATAGGGCGCTAACCCTGCTGGAGGTTCATCAATGATCTTATCCAAAGTTTGAGCACGGGCTTCTGCATAATCGGCCAGCGCTATATAATGCTGTTCACGCATTAAACGAAGGACGGTATTTCTTCTTCTCATCGCCCTATCCGGATGCCGGATTGGAGAATAAATTGCCGGTGATGGAAGAAGACCCACAAGCAGAGCAACCTCATCTATAGTTAATTCATCTACTCTTTTCCCATAAAACCGCTTTGATGCAGCTTGTACGCCAAATGTTCCATGTCCGAAATGTACGGTATTAAGGTACATTTCCAGGATTTCATCTTTTGTATAAGTTCTTTCAATCAGGATTGCGGTAATAACTTCTTTAATTTTTCGAATGATGCTGTCTTCAAAACCGATTGATTTGTACAAGTTTCGAGCTAATTGCTGTGTAAGAGTACTGAATCCCTGCCGGTAGCTTAATGACAGAACATTAACGAACATTGCCCTGGCAACACTTCTTATTGAAAGACCCCAGTGTTCCCGGAAACGCCGATCTTCTGATGCAATGACTGCGTTTCGCATGTGGATTGGAATCTGATTAAATTTTACAAAAACCCGTTTCTCAAGAAATAATTCATGGAGGATTTTTCCATCCCTGGAATAAATACTGGTGACAAGATCCGGGTCATAATTTTCCAATTGCTCCAGTGATGGAAGATCTCGGGATAAGTAAAAAAAATAACCAGACAACACCAGTGTACAAAACAGAACAATTCCTAACGAACGAAGAACAATTTTAAACCAATATTCTAATGTACTTTCGTCTTTCAAAATTAAAACAGTAAACTATTTTCCCCGGGTGAATAGATAATAGTGTTAAAACAGAACAAAAAAGGAATTGTTCCAGTAGGAAGATCTACCTTTTTTCCCGGGGTGAAATCATTTTTTCTGGTTGGACAACCCGATCGAATTCTTCACCAATCATATACCCAAGCTCAATAATCGACTCACGGAGGGTTTTATTCTCCTTGAATGCTTTTTCAGCTACTTCAGCAGCCCGGTCATATCCAATGTGTGGATTGAGAGCCGTAACCAGCATGAGAGAATTGTTCAGGTTTTTATCAATTCGCTCCAGGTTTGGTTTCAGTCCTTTGATCGTATGTTCCCGGAATGAATTACACGCGTCAGCTAACAATCGAATTGATTGTAAAATATTAAAAGCTAATACAGGGCGAAAAACATTCAGTTCAAAATTTCCGCTGGCACCGGCAATCCCGATTGTAACATCATTTCCCATGACTTGAGTACACACCATAGTCATTGCTTCGCATTGGGTAGGATTTACCTTCCCCGGCATAATGGAACTCCCCGGCTCGTTTTTTGGAAGTATAAGCTCACCTATGCCCGATCTGGGCCCGCTTGCCAACCAGCGGATGTCATTAGCAATTTTAAATAATGATCCTGCTACCACCTTTAAAGCTCCCGATAATTCCACGATACAGTCTTGGGCGCTCAAAGCTTCAAATTTATTGGGAGCAGATACAAATGGCAGGCCGGTGATCCCGGAAATTTCTTCCGCAACTTGCTCTCCGAAGCCCGCTATCGTATTCAGGCCGGTTCCAACTGCCGTCCCGCCAATAGCCAATTCATAACAATTGGCCAGGGCTCTGTTAATTCGGTCAATTCCATGTTCCAGCATGGAGGCGTATCCAGACAATTCCTGGCCTAAACTCAGGGGTGTCGCATCCTGAAGATGAGTCCGCCCCAGTTTAATGATATCCTGGTAGGTATTGGATTTTTTCTTAAATGCTTCCTGTAGATTTTCCAAAGCGGGGAGTAAGGAATCTGTGACTGAAGTACACACTGCGATATTGATTGCCGATGGAAAAGTATCATTGGTGGATTGAGACATATTCACATGGTCGTTAGGATGCACCGGAGTCTTTTTACCCAATTCTCCTCCCATTATATCAATTGCCCGATTTGCGATGACTTCGTTAAAATTCATGTTTGTCTGTGTTCCACTGCCGGTTTGCCATATCACCAGTGGAAACTGATCATCCAGTTTTCCATCAATAACCTCCTCGGCAGCTTTACAAATGGAATCGGAAAGTTCCGACACCAGAGAGCCCAAATTTTGATTCACCAAAGCAGCTGCCTTTTTAAGAATACCATAGGCACGGATGAATTCCCGGGGAAATATTTCACTGCCTATTTTAAAGTTTTCTATTGAGCGTTGTGTTTGTGCTCCCCAGTACACTTCCTCTGGGACCAGAATTTCCCCCATTGAATCATTTTCTTTTCGCATATAAAACCTTATAGAATATTAAAACAGCATAATTCGATTGGCAAACCTGCAATCAGGAAATTAAAAAAATATTAATTAACCTCCTTCACGGCGATTTTGTTTTCTCAATGGCTCAGGCGGAAGGTTTAATATTTCTTCATGAAAATATTGTCCTAAATGGTTGACAACATCCAAGATGCTGATTTGGCCTATCGGTTTTCTTTTTCCATCCACGATAGGAATGTTTCTGAATCCCCCGTCTACCATCTTGTTTAACGCAAAGGAAACGGGATCAGTCGGAAGCAATACTTGAGGGTTTTTTGTCATAAAATCTTTTACAATTTCCTTCTCAAAGTCCAGTTTTTTTCCCAACACCTTGAGTAAAATGTCACGCTCTGTAAAAATTCCAGACACTTTTCCTTCTCGGGTGAGTATAGCGCACCCAATATTTTCCTTTTGAAACCTGTCAATTACTTTTCTCAGGGAAGAATCATCAGGGATTGCCAAACATCCTTTTGACAAACTTTTGATCGGATCAGAAAGAGATATAGCTTCAGTTATTAGCTCTTCTCCAGAAGCTTCTCTTTCTTCCATTTGCTTTAATTCATCATCAAGAAAATTATCCATAACAATTCCTTTCGATTATACTTTCCAGGTATGGCTGTCATTAAAAAGTTTGTCCAAATCTCCTTTGCCTCGGGTTTTCAGCGCTTGCGACAATTGATTATGGAGCATGGTTTCGTAGGTAGGTTTTTCCTCCCTGTATATGACCCCAATGGGCGTTGGAAAATTTTTATCGTATGTTAGCTCACTCAAAAGCAATCCCTGAATTTTATTCTGCTCATCATGTATCATTACCTCATTGATACTGTTTTTCTTAGTTAATGAAATCACTTCCAGTTTTGAACCCTTTAACGTTAAGCCCTTATCCTGATTCCTGCCAAAAATCATCGGTTTCCCATTTTCAAGAACCAATTGCGTTTCCATTTTCATTTCCCTGTCGGTTAATGAAGCAAAAGCGCCATCATTGAACACCCAGCAATTCTGATAAATTTCCACAAGAGATGTACCCTTATGTTTATAAGCCTCATAAAGTATGCCCTGCAAATGTTTTTGTTCCCTGTCAATACTCCGGGCTACAAAAGTCCCGCCAGCTCCCAAAGCCAGTAAAGGAGGATTAAATGGATAATCTACTGAACCAAACGGTGTTGAGTTGGAAATTCTTCCAATCTCCGATGTTGGAGAATATTGTCCTTTTGTTAATCCATAAACCTGGTTATTAAACAGGAGGATATTGAGATCAAAATTCCTTCTCAGTACATGAATGAAGTGATTACCTCCGATACTCATACTGTCTCCATCACCAGTTACTATCCATACTGAAAGATCAGGGTTTGCAATTTTCGCCCCTGTAGCAAGAGCCGGGGCCCGGCCGTGGATGGAGTGAAATCCAAAAGTGTCTAAATAATACGGAAACCTGCTTGAACATCCGATTCCCGATACAACCAGAAATTTTTCCTTTGGTATTCCTAATTTTGGAAATAATTTTTGAACCTGGGATAAAATTGCATAATCTCCGCATCCTGGACACCAGCGCACATCCTGATCAGAAATAAAATCCTTTTTCGATAATGTAATTGTACTTACTTCACTCATAGATCAACCTCCTGCTAATTCAATAATTTTATCATAAACTTCATCTACCCCAAGTGGTTTTCCCTGAACTTTGTTTAATCCACTGGCATCAATTAAAAATTTTCCTCGAAGCAGCAATAATAATTGTCCACTGTTCATTTCCGGAACCAAAATATTTTGGTATTTTAATAGAGTCTCACCCAAATTCAGGGGAAACGGGTTGAGATGCCGCAAGTGGACATGCCCAACATTATGGTTTTCCTTTCTGGAACGATTCACAGCTTCTCTAATTGCTCCAAAAGAGCTTCCCCATCCGACAACCAAAACCTTTCCGCTTTTATCTCCAAATGGATCCACAAGTGGAATTTCATTCGCTATAATATCAACTTTCTGTTGGCGTAAATTCATCATCTTTTCGTGATTTATAGGATCGTAGCTCACGTCACCGGTTTCAATATCTTTTTCCAATCCGCCAACACGATGTTCAAGGCCTTTTGTTCCTGGAATTCCCCATTGCCTTGCAAGAGTTTTTTCTTCCCGTTTAAATGAATTGAACCCATTTGGGTTTTTTACTAAATGAGTTCGAATTTTCGGAAGGCTTTTTGTTTGAGGAATAAGCCAGGGCTCAGATCCGTGTGCAAGAAATGCATCGGAAAGAACAACAACAGGAATCATATGTTCCAATGCAATCCGGCAGGCTTCAAAAGCTGTAGAAAAACAATCTGCAGGTGAATTTGCCGCTAATACAACCACCGGTGATTCCCCATTTCTTCCGAATAATGCCTGAAGTAAATCGGCTTGTTCGGTTTTTGTAGGCATCCCGGTTGATGGTCCCGCACGCTGGATATTTAATACAACAAGTGGAAGTTCAGTTGCCACAGCAAGCCCAAGGCTTTCGCCCTTCAATGCCATTCCCGGCCCACTGGTGGCTGTAATCCCAAGATCACCGCAAAAAACTGCACCAATCACGCTCATGATTGCTGCGATTTCATCTTCTGCCTGGAATGTTTTAATCCTGAAATTTTTATACCCAGACAATATGTGAAGTATGTCACTTGCAGGAGTAATTGGATATCCTGAAAAATAAATATCTAATCCTGCTTTTTCCGCTGCAGTAATTAACCCAAAACACATGGCTTGATTTCCTACAATATTCCGGTACACTCCCGGTTCAAATTTTGCCTTTGAAACAGTTACAACATGCTGAATTTCTTCAATTGTGTCACCATAATTATAACCCGCTTTTAAAGCTCTGATATTTGCTTCCACTAATTCCGGACGTTTTGCAAATTTATCTTTTATGAAATTTATCGTGGAATCTAAAGTCCGGTCGTACATCCAACTTACAAGACCCAGTGCAAACATATTTGTACTGCGGGAAATCAATTTTAGGCTCAGGTCCATGTCTTCCACGGCATTGGATACTAATCGTGTCATATCCAGAGCTATCACTCTGTAGTCCCTGAGAAAATCATCCTCTAATGGATTTAATTCCCATCCGGACAATCTTAAATTTTTATCAGTATAGTTTGCTTTATTGGCAATAATTATTCCGCTCGATTTTAAATCCGCTAAATTGGTTTTTAATGCTGCCGGATTCATTGCAACCAGTACATCCAATTTATCTCCCGGAGTTCCAATATTGTCACTGCTAAACTGAATTTGAAATGAGCTCACACCTGCAAGCGAACCGGCTGGAGCTCTTATTTCAGCAGGATAATCCGGGTATGTAGCCAGGTCATTTCCCATGATTGCGGTTGCTTCGGTAAACCTGCTTCCTGTTAATTGCATCCCGTCGCCGGAATCCCCCGTGAACCGGATAACAACTCTATCAACGTTTTTCTTGCTCTTTGGCTTATTTGCCACAATCAATACCGAGATTCTTATTCATCTAATTTCTTTTAAACTCCCAATTTAGTTAATATGAAAGGTTTCAATTTAGGCAGGGTTGAAAAAGAGGTGCAAAGATTATAGAGACCTTTTTCGCATGATTTTTTATCCATTTTTTTGTATGATGCTTTTATTGACATGAATAAACAAAATTCATAGTTTCCAAGGAGGGCAAGTTATGTCTGAATTACTTGATCCAAAACAATTATCGCTTTTCCCGGAATTGTCACCGAAAACTGACCTCCGGCATATGACTAATCCATCCCAATTTGATTCTGCTTTAGATAATCTGAAGAAAATAAATGAATTCGGAGCTTTTATTCATCTGGATTTTACCGGTTTAAACTCAACGATAATTCTTGACCTTTCGGACATCAAAATCCCGGATCCTAATGTAGAGCCACAATTCTCAAGCACGCCATTTTCATTACATCTGTTCCCGAAAGATATAGGAAATGAACTTCAAAAGTTTGATGAAGAACTCATTTCTTTTTTCACGGAAAAAAACTCTTTTCACACTTCCCCCGGTCATTTCCTGTACAGATCACATTTTTCACTTTGGAAGCATTTCACGGAACAAATAAAAAAATCAATAGATGAATTCCTTTACAGAAAATTAAGTCATGGAAGCTATCAAAAGTTTTACATCAATTGTTTGCAGGAAGGATTGGAATGCATTCGTTCTATTGCAGACAACTCATCGCCCTGGAATTTTCCAATAAAAATTGAATTTCAAAACATTGAATCAGTTCGCAGAATACAGGATAAGGAAAATTATACAATTGAACATTTGAATTTTTC
>Ga0208879_1000916_pt1 | contig 29113 bp, 17 predicted proteins | sample Knorr_S15_td_Bot_FD_185605 | JGI IMG/M metagenome (GOLD analysis project Ga0208879, IMG submission 185605) | Marine microbial communities from Southern Atlantic Ocean transect - Knorr_S15_td_Bottom_ad_5009_LV_A (SPAdes) (version 2) | ecosystem: Environmental > Aquatic > Marine > Oceanic | place...
TGATGTTTTTCAGTAAAAAATCGCCGACCGATGGGTCGCTTGGCCAAGCGGCAGACAAGCTACCAATTCCGCCAACTTGCACAAGCCATATTCCCTCGCGCTTGGCCAAGGCGTCGGTAAAATGGCGTGTTCATTGGGCAGCTATCACGTTGCCGTTGGCTTGCGCGTCTCCTGCGATCGGATCGCTGGAGGTTTTGCCAATGGTGTTATTGGCAACCAAGTGGCCCGTGCTGGTGCCGGTAAATTGTACGGCGTGCTTGGTGACGGGCACCGGGCGGGTGTCGTGCAGTGTGTTACCGGTGAGTGTGACGTGCGCGCAGTCCGTCGCCGCCACGCCAATGACACCATCGATAAACTGGCTGCCGGTGATGCTGATTCGCTGGCAGTGGGCCAACTCCAGCAGGGCGGAGAGGCCGGGCTGGCCGGTGTCAGTTTCGTCGTGAATACCGCAGCCGGTGAAAGTGATGTTCTCCGATCCTGTGATGCGCACGCCGGTTCCGTAATCGGGGGTGTGGCGTCGAAAGGTGTTGCCGCTGACGTTAACCAAGCGCGAATCCTCGATGAGTAAGTTTCGGTGTTTGCAGGAATAAATGGTGTTGCCGCTCAATGCAATGCCGTAGCAACCGCTGAGGTGCACGTTGTTTTCCTGACTGCCGATGACGTTGCCGCTGATGGCAAACAAACCGGGTGGGCGCGAAGCATCCGGTTTTTCCCTAATGCGAATGTTCGAACCGCCGGGCGAGTCGGTGGCTTGAATTGTGTTCGATGCGATGGTCACCTCGTTCACACTCGCGCCCTCGGCGGTGGTGTCGATGTAAATCTCGGCGGTCGGTTCCGGCTCTGTTTTGTGTAACTTGTGATTGTTGTACTCGATGTCGTTGCCGGTGATTTGCAGGTTGCGCACTTCTGAACGCTCGAGCCGAATGCCGCCCAATCGGTTGTAACTGATATGACAGTTGGCGATGTTGATTTGGTGCAGATTCACGCTGTCGAGATACACTCCCACGCCGGTGTTGAAATAAATGTGACAATGACTGATGAGCACGTTGCGGTTGCGCTTAATCAAATGAATGCCATGTCGGCAACTCGTCACCAACACGCCCTCGAAGATCGACTGCATCGTCTCGATCAACTCGAAGCCATCCGCCTCCGCATGCGCTCCTTCCACCTCGATGTTGCGGATGGTGGGCAGGCGCTGATGCGTGGGTACGTTTCCTTGGCGCGAACCCGGATCACCCGTACCACCGTGCGTGCCGATCAGGCGAAACGCCGGCCCCTTGCCGTCCATCACAATCCGCGCCGTGCCTCCGGTGCCGTCGATCCCCAGCGGCCCGCGCTTGGCCAAGCGAACCTCGATCGGCTGCGTGATGCGATACGTGCCCGGCGGAAAATGCAGCATCCCGTCGCCCTCGTTTACGGCATGCCGGATGGATTCCGTATCGTCCACGACACCATCGCCCACGGCTCCAAATCGGGTTACATTACTCATACCAGTTTGACGAAATTTTCGAGGATCGCTAGACCGACTTTTTGGCTTTTTTCGGGGTGAAACTGAGTGGCAAAGACGTTATCCCGCCAGACTGCCGAGACGAAATCCACACCGTAAGTCGTGCGGCAAGCGGCGATCGAGCCGTCCTCCGGCTGCGGATAAAAGCTGTGCACGAAATAAACGTGACTGCCGTTCTCGACGCCCTTAAAAATCGGGCACTCCGGCTGGACGATCTCGATTTGGTTCCAGCCGATCTGCGGAATCTTCAGCCCTTGGCCATCCGGGAAACGCACCACGCTGCCCGCAAACAGCCCCAGCCCGGCGGCGCGGCTGTCGAACTCCTCGCTCCGCTCGAACATCGCTTGATAACCAACGCAGATGCCGAGGAACGGCCGCCCGGTTTTGATAAACTCCCGCGACGCCTCAAGCAGTTCCTGCCGCTGCATGGCGTTGACGCAATCGTCGAACGCGCCGACGCCCGGCAGCACCACGGCCGAGGCGTCCTTCATCCCGTCCGGCGACTGCACCAAGCGCACGTCGCCGCCGACGAAGCGCAGCGCCTTTTCCACGCTTCGCAAATTTCCAGCGCCATAATCCAGCAGAGCGATCATTGAATCCGCTTGAGCCAGCCTTTCGGGTGGTGCGTGATGAGGAAGCGTCCGCAGCGCTCGTGGTCGATCTCGAACTCGGGGTGCTTGGCCAGATATTTCTTGATCGCCGGCAGCGGCCCGGGACGGCCTTTGCGGAACATGAACAGCTCGTCTATGATGCCGTCCTGCACAAGGCAGTAACTGCCGACCGAGGTCATGAGCGCGTAGATTTCGAGCTCCTTCGCGACGTGAGCCTCGGAGTGGTCGCTGTCGAGAATCACCAACACCGGCCCGGTCGCCGCCTCGGCCATCGTGCGAATCTGCCCGGCGATTTCTTCCGACACCGAACTGCCGACTAGGTACGTCACCCGTGGGTGCGACAGGTCGTGCAGCTTCTCGATGTCCACCGAGACGACCTTGCCGTCGGTGCCCATAAGGTCGAACAGCTGCGCGTAAAAATAAGCCGAGCCGCCGCGGTTCGTACCGCACTCGATAATGAGCGACGGCTTCACGTCGTGGATCGTTTCCTGCGCGATCCAAAGGTCAAATGTGTTTTGCCAAATCGGTTTGCCGAGCCAGTTGCTCGTGCCGAAGTTGTTTGTCTTGGTGACGAGTTGGTGAAAAAATAGCTTCTCCACGGCACGCGCAAACAGCGCGTTGTAGAGGGAGATCACCAAGCTGCGAAGGCGCATGTACATATCAATTAAAACAGGAGGACAACCGCTCCCGCCGGGCGCGAACCGTATGGCCGAAGCCCCGCAGTGGCAATCCCCGTTTGCCGCTTGCCGCCTGTTGACTGAGCCGTGAAAAATCCCGTCACACAATCGCTGCGCTGCTGGCGCGAGTGGCGTCGCCAACAACAACTCCACGGCCAGTTCGCCTTCGCCGACGCCCGCATGCAGGCCAATCGCGTGGTTTGCCCGGCCCGATTCCACAGCATCGCAGCGGCCAGAAGCCTCGCCAACGAAGCCGAAATCACGCAAGCCGGCGACGCTTGGCAGGTGCGGTTGTGCGACAGCGGGCTGAGTTTTTTCTGGCCCAGCGAGCCGGATCAAAATCTGCACTTCGTCATCGAGCAGGAGTTCTCCGCCTCCAACCCGCACCACTACACCACCGCGCCGATCCGCCTCTCGCCGGAGAGCACCGTGCTCGACGTCGGCGCGTGCGAGGGGCTGTTCGCATTTCGCGCGCTCAAGGAGCGCGTGGCCAAGCGCGTGATTTGTTTCGAGCCAAGCGGGCGAATGGCCGGCCTGCTCCAACGCGGAGCCGATGCCAACGGCTTGGCCGACGGCGTCGCCATCGAGCGCAGCGGCGTCGGCAGGCAAACCGGCCAAGCACGAATGGTCGCCGGCGACAACCCGGACGCCGGTTATCTCGAGTACCTGCCAGGCGGCGAGTCGCACGCCGATGCCGTGCCGGTCACGAGCATCGACGACTACTGCCGCAGCCACCAACTTGCGCTCGGCCCGGGCGACCTCATCAAGGCCGACGCCGAGGGTGCCGACCTGGACGTGTTGCTCGGTGCCGAGGAACAGATTCGCAACGGCGCACCGCAACTTGCCATCACGACGTATCACGTCGACGACCACGCCGAGCGGATGATCGCTTGGCTGCGCGAGATCCGCCCGGACTACTCGCTGCGGCTCAAGGGGTTTTCGTTTTGGACCGCCAAGCCGCGCCCGGTGCTGCTGCAAGCCTCGACGCTTCCATGACCGGATCGCCTCCACTCATCGTCGGCTTGGGCGAGGCGCTTTACGACCTGCTCCCCGCCGGCCCGGCGCTTGGAGGCGCGCCGCTCAACGCCGCCGTCCAGTCGCACCAACTCGGCAACAACGCCGTGGTGGCCAGCCGCATCGGCGGCGACACGCTTGGCCAGGCGCTGCTCGACGACTTGGCCAGGCGTGGCATGGACACGGCCTTCATTCAAACCGATAGTGATGCCCCGACCGGCACGGTCGAGATCACCCTGCGCAACGGCGAGCCGGAGTACGAAATCATCGGCGACACGGCATGGGACCGGCTCGCTTGGGACGAGTCGCTCGCCGGCTTGGCCAAGCGGTGCGACGCCGTTTGTTTTGGCACGCTTGGCCAGCGGCTCGAGCCGGCGCGCTCGACGATTCAGCAATTCGCCGCCGCCGCCAGCCTAGCCGTGCGGCTGTTCGACGTGAATTTGCGGCAGGATTATTTCTCCGCCGAACTGCTCGAGGACGGTTGCCGCGCCGCCTCGATCGTCAAGATGAATGAGGCCGAACTGGCCACCGTCGCCCCGCTGCTCGGCCTTGGCCAAACGGCGGAAATCCGGCAATTGATTGAACATTTCGACCTCGACCTGTTCGTGCTGACACGCGGTAAACTCGGGACAGAACTGCACTCGGCGGACTCAGTCGTGCTTGGCCAAGCGGCGCAGTTTACCCCGGAGCCGGACGCCGATTCCGTCGGCGCGGGCGACGCCTGCAGCGCGGCAATCCTGCACGGGGCGGTTCGACGCTGGCCGCTTCAGCAGACCGCCGACTTGGCCAACCGGCTTGGGGCATTTGTCGCCTCGCGCAAGGGCGCCACGCCAGAGCTTCCCGCCAAGCTGCTGCCGGACGCGTTTGGCCAATCTCCCTCTCCCTCCGGGAGAGGGCTGGGGTGAGGGTGAAATCCGGCTACGTTTCAACTCTCAAGCCCCTTGTCGGGCAGGAAAAAAACCGAGACAAGATTGGGCGCACCAGCCAGCCGGACAGCAATGTTTCCCATGGCTTTTCACCCCCTCACCCTGACCCTCTCCCCCACGGGGGAGAGGGAATGCCATGCGACGACTTCTTCGGTTTACTCGACAAACAGTGCTGCTTCAGCTTGTTGAATCCACCATTCCCGCTTTACACCGGGGCGGCTTGCAATCACTCTCCCCGCCCCGCGCGGGAACGCCGCGTGTATCCACGATGAGCAAGGACAAAAAAGACGAAAAGAATTCAATGAGCAAGCTTGAGGAACTGTTCCTCAAGTCGCGAACCATCATGCTGTACGGCGAGATCAACCAGAAAGTGGCGCGTGAGTTTTGCACCAAGCTGCAGTTGCTCGCCTCTGAGTCGGACGACGACATCACGGTGTTCATCAACTCGCCCGGCGGTCACGTGGAGTCGGGCGACAGCATTCACGACATGATCCGGTTCGTGAAACCGCGCGTGAAGATCGTCGGCACCGGCTGTGTTGCCAGCGCCGGGGCGCTCATCTACGCCGCCCCGCCGGTTGGGGATCGATACAGTCTGCCGAACACCCGATACATGCTGCATCAACCCAGCGGCGGCGTCGGCGGCCAAGCATCGGACATCAGCATTGAGGCGCAACAAATCGTCAAGATGCGCGAGCGGCTCAACCAGATTTTCGCCGACCAAACAGGCCAAGCGATCGAGACCATCGCCAAGGACGCCGATCGCAATTTTTGGATGACACCGGAGGAAGCCAAGAAGTACGGCCTCGTCGGAAAAATCATTCAGTCGAAAGACGAACTGTAACGCTACGGCTTGGCCGGAGTGACCAGTTTGAAGAACCGCTCCCGACCGGCCTTCACGGAGTGGACGAATGCGAGCGTGCCGCTCGACTTGGGTGAATAATTGGCAATCGACTCCCACGCTTGGTCAAGCGCCGGAGTGGCCAACAGCGAATAGCTCCGACCCGCTTCCGCCGCAAAACTCAACCGCACTTTGCCGTTGGGCAACCGCACCACAGCCAGCAGCATTTCGGGGACAGAATTGGCCAGGCCCGGGGTGCCACCGGGAGTTGCGCTGACCTTAAAACCAATCTCGCTCCCGGCATCGGCGACCAATGAAAAACCGAAGCCATCTGCCTGCTCCGGCCACGGTGCGGCGTCATCATACGCCACGCTGAGCACCGGCGCGCCAAGCCCGGCCGACAACGTGATCTTCTCCCCCTCGTTGGCCAAGTTGCCTTCGAAAATTCCGTTCACAGCCAAGCCGGGATAACGGCTCTTCAGTGCCGCCCGGTTTTTGCCGAGCAAAAAAAGTTCGCCGCTGGTGAGAGTGCTTCCCTCGGGAAAAACGAACCGGATGCCGCTGCTAAAAAACAGCCCGCTCAAGTCAATCGGAGTTTCGCCGACGTTTTTCAATTCGAGAAACTCAAACTCGCCGGCACTCACGCCCGCTTGGCCAAGCGGATGATACATGATCTCGTTGAACACCAGATTCGCCCCGAGGTCGGTCAAGTGCGGCTCGCCGGCGACGAACTCCACCGGCGCTGACCAATGGCTCCACGCCATCGTGCCGTTACGCATCCGCACACGCGCGCGGTAAGTGCCGCCCTTGCGAATGACGCTTTGCGGGACAGCCACGATCTGGACGAACTTATCGGCCTCCAATTCCCAAGCCGCATTCACCTCGTATTTCCACGGTTGGCCAAATTCGAAAAACGGCGTGTTGGGATTGGACACCGCCGCCAAGCGCCACTGGATGCCGGTGAACTTTTTGTTGTTGGTCGATCGGCCCGGTTCAAACAGACTCGTCTCGAACCGCAGTTCGTTTAGCGGAAACCCATCCGGCCCGACATAGCCGATCACCGGCGTGTTGGGGATGTCGGTGAACTTGGCCTCGTACTCGAGGTAGTTGTAGCCGTAGCCGCGTGGGTCGCCGTCGCCGATGCTCCATCGCCCGGTGTCAGTGTCGGTCATGAAACCGAGCATGTGCTGCATCATGCCCTCGTGATCCTTGCTCTTGAGCCGTCGCGTCCATGTGCCGCCCCGGTTGCCCTGACTTTTTGGCGAAACGTAAAACTGCCCGCGATGGCTGCCAGCGGTTTTCGGGTGGTAATTCCACATGAACTGATCAACATCGACAAAGGTCAGTGGATCGCCCGGCGGATTGATGAAGCGCGCATGCTCGTCGATGAACTGGCCGATTTGACCACCGGTCGGCGAAGCGTCATCGAGCAGCAAATCGAGCAACTCGCGGGCACGATTTTTGAACTCAATTTTCAATGCTTTGTGCTGGCTCAGACAGCGTTCAATGTTGAGTGAACCCTGCCAATGCGTCTCTGGAATAATCAACATGTCCAAGTCCCACGGTATCGGATGCCAGCGGCCGTTTGGGTGATGATAAAACACCGAGTTCCATCCTTCGCGGATGTCCACGTTGCCGATGATCCGGTTCACGCAGCGGAACGTGTAGTACGTCGGCAAGTCAAGATTGTCGCGCCACCACCGAAGCGACTGCGAGCGACCGTAACCGCTTCGGAAACTGTTCCAATCCGACGGAGTGATCGGTTGAGTCGGGCCCTGATTGCGCTTGTCGCCATTGCTGCGCTCGATCTTGTACACGTTGCCATCCGGCAGGTTGCGCTCGCCGAGAAACCGGCTGTCCGTGTGCTCGACGCACAGGTACAGACCCCACAAATCTCCCCCGTATTGCGAGGTGCGCTGCCCGGTCGGGGCCTCTTTGACGCCATCGATCACCCGGAAATGCACGAAGTCAGCGTGCGGCGCAAACCCGCCCGCAAGGCTGTACAACTTGAAGCCGATCGCCTCCTCCATCCCGGCCATGCCCCGGTTGACCGGCATCCACGGCGAGGCGCATCCATTGAGGTTAATCGTCTTCCTTGGTTGCTTATATTTCCTCCCGTAATTGTCACGCGCCAGCAGCCCGCGCGTACGGTTGAAATACAATCGCCACTTGTTCTTGCCGGAAACATACGTCGAAAACTCGCCGCGATTCCGAAACTCGATGTGGTCGTAAACCGTGCCATCGTAAACAAGCGTCCCGTTGAAATGCACCGTGTCAAACGAGCTGTTGTATTGGGAATTGGTGACGTCGGTGCCTTTGGCGATGAGGTGGTACGTCGGCAGCGACGACATCACGCTGGCGGGGAAGGTTTCCGTTTTGCCACCAAGGCGATTCGAGCCGATCCACGCCGGTACGCCGTTGTAGCAGAAGTAGGCGAAGTTCGGTTGCTCATCATCGGCGTAAGGCAACGTCACCGAATTGCCCAGTTTGTCCTCGACGCGAATCCGGTACCGCACGAGGTTGCGATGCTCCTGCACGCTTCGCGGAATGATCGCCGAGAACACCGGGTCGTTCGCTGCGGCAGCGGTCATCGGCAACTCCACCCATCCTTTTTCGTAACGGCTGTCTGTTTTTCGGATGTAGTTCCCGGGCTGGACTGACTGATAAAACAACGTCACCGAGGCGACGCCGTCCGGGTCGCTCACCTTGGCGCTCACGCGAACCGGCACATCCGCGCTTGGCTGCATTGGCTCATGTTTTATTTGTCGCGTTTGTGGCGGTGCGTTTTTGGCGAACACAGAATTGACCGCCGCCGGTGTCGGGATTCCCGAGACGCCGCCGGGATCAGGCGTGCGCAACTCGGCATCGATCGAGAAATCGCTGCTGCCCAGCGTGGTATTCAACGCGTGGATCGCGATGATGTTTTTGCCCGATTGCAGAATTTCGCGCGGGTTCGAGATCACGACTTCCTCCCAAGCGGCCTCGTGACTGTTCGCGAACGAGTTGTACCGGAGTACGCCCCCTGGGACGCTGACCCGCGCGACCTCTTTGCCGTTGATCCAAACCACCGCGCCGTCATCCACGTACACCCGCAACGCCAACCGCGCCGGGATTTCGTTCGCTTTCACGTCGAATACGCGCCGCAGAAAAACCGACGAAAACTTGCCCTGCATCGAGATCGTCGTTCGGTCGTCGCCATCGCCGTAGCCGATGGGTGCGCGTCCGTTTTTCCAACTGTCGTCCTCGCTAAAATTAAGTTTGCGCCAAGCCGATCGCGGTGAGGACGCCTCGCCGGTGCCGAGGCGATAGCGCCATCCCGTTTGGCCAGAAGCAATAAATGTAACCGGTTCACTGGCAACAACTTGAAGACCAGACGAACGCCACGAACCGCCCAAGTCGTTGTCGAGCGACGGGTGGATCAACTCCATCGAACTGCCCGCGCCACTCGCCGCCGTTGGCCAGGGAAAACCGGAGCCGTAGTCCACCCGGTCAACGCGCTGATCCGCCGCGTCGCGCAGCGTTAGCACTTCGCCGTTCGAGAGCCGGTTGATGTACGGCCCGAACACAACCGACGCGCCCAGCGTGAACTTGCGACGCAGCTCCGTCGGGTTCTCGGCGACAACCAGTTGGCCGCCCGGCTCAAGGGTCGTGTTCACCGGAAAGGTGTATTGAATGCCGCTGGAAAAACGCCAACCGGACAGGTCGACGTCCTTTCCGCCGGCATTGTGGAGTTCGACAAACTCGACCGCATCCGTTTTTGGATCGGCGTCGTAATGAATCTCGTTGATGATGACCACGCCCAAAACCGAGCTTGGCCAGGTGAGCCCAAGCGCGGCGATGGTTCGAAGCCGAAAACAACTCATCGGCGCGCTACGGGTTGGCCGGAGTCACCAGCCTGAAGAACCGCTCACGACTAACCCGCGGAGAGATCGTGCGTGATACCTTCCCGCTCGTTTCTGGAAAGAAATTGGTCAAAGGCTGCCACTCTTGATCAAGCGCTTGGCAGAACTGCAGCGAGTAACTCCGTCCCTCCACCGCCGAAAAACCAACCCGAAACATGCCGTTAGCCAAGCGCGTGACCTCCAGCGCCAAGCGGCTCTCTGCATCGTGCGGATCGGTTCCGGCGGCGTACTCGTGCGCGTTGGCCAAGCCGTCGGCATCGGCATCGAGCAACGCATCGCCGTCATCCTGCGGGTCAAGCCCTTGAGCCGTCTCCCAACTGTCCGGCATGCCGTCGAGATCGCTGTCCTTCTCGTCACCTGGCTTGGCCCAGTTCCTCGCGGTGTTTCCGTAGGCCGACAAGTTGACGCGTTGAATCGGCACGCCACCCTGCTCCGGCATCACTGGCCAGGGAGCGGTGCCGCTGTACTTCACCTTCTCGACGAGGATGTACGGCACCAAGCCGATGTTTGGTGGGAGCGTCTGCGGCGGATCCGGCCGCAGCAGCTTCACGCTCTCGCCCGCGTTGTTCAGCCTGCCATCGAACGGCCCCAGCACCCGCGTTACCGCGTCGAGTTCGTACTGCCCGCGCAACTGCGACGGCTCGACGCCACCCACGTACAACAACTCGCCGGCCGGCAGAACGAAGTCGGGTGGGAACGTGAACGCGACCGCGTTGGCGAGTTCCCACGCGTTGGCCGGATTGGCTGGGTCGAAGAACGGCACAGTCACATCGGAAATATTTTTCAGCACCACGTACTCGGCCAAGCCCTCGGCCGGCACGTACATGATCTCGCTGATGACGATCGGGCCAACCAGCGGGCCGGTGTTCGGCGCGCCCTTGCCGGCACGGAACGACGCCAGCAGCGCGGCGTCCTGCCCGGCGCGGACCGGCGAACCGAGCGACAGGTCAGCCATCGCGACGAGCAAGCCGGTACCGTTCGGGTAACGTCCAAGCGACACGCCGTTGGCCGACGGCCCGAAGTCGACCTTGTCCGCAAAGCGCGCGAGTGCCCCGTCCGCATCGACCTCGGTGAGCCAGACCTCGTCGCCACGAACGGAACTCAACGAAAAACCGCTGTCGGCGTTCCCGAGCAAGAACGACTGTTCGTAAAAAACAAGATAGCCGCCGGGCGCGATGGTGGTGCCATCCGGGATGCGATATTTGCGCAGGTTGCCCGCGCTGTCGCTGATGAACCAACCGCCGAGATCGACCGGTGCCTGGCCAAGGTTGTGCAGTTCGATCGCGTCCTCGAGCGGCGCGTCGGAGTGGGCGAGTACTTCGTTGATGACGACGGTCGGCGCTTGGCCAACGCCGCCGCCCGGCGTGCCGTTGTAGCGAATGCTTGAGTTCCAGTTGGCAGGATTGTTCAGGTCGAGACGCGGATCGATCACCTCGAGCGAACTGCCGTTGCCGTCGGCGCGGCCGGGCCAAGCGCCACCGTCTGCGTATTTCACTGTGAACACCGAGTCGCCGTTGGCGTCGATTAACGCGATCGTCTCGCCGCCGTTTTTCAACCGGCCCTCGAACTGCCCGGCGGCCAAGCGGATGCCTTCCGTGCCATAACGCGCAACGAACGATTCACGATTCTTCGCCACGATAATCCGCTCGCCCGCCGCAAGTGTCACGTTGGCGAAGCGGTATGTGATGCCGCGATCGAACTGGGCATCGAGCAGGTTCACCGCACTGCTCCCGGCGTTGACCAACTCGACGTACTCGAACGCGTCACCGCCGGGAGGATTGTACATGATTTCGCTCAGGCGCAAATTGCCCTTGAGCGGCGACACGGCGGAAGGATCGATCAGGATGGCGTAGTCGAAGCCGACCCGGATCGACTGCGGCTGCTCCGTCGCGAGAAACAGGCCGCCCGTGACCGCCGGCGTGCCGGCGCTGATCGTCTCGCGGTGCAGTTCCTCCCACGCGTCGCCGACCTTCCACTCGAACACTAGCGTGCCGCCCTCGCGAACGATGCGCACGGCGATCTGCTCGAGCGCGATGGTCTTGGTCTTGAGCGTGGTGGCGGTGCCTCTGAGGCTCACTTTGCGAACCATCAACTTGGTGCCGTCGTTGAACCCGACGGTGTAGCGCGTCGCGCCCGACCCCTCGCCGAGCACCGCCATCAGGCCGGCGTCGTAGTCGCCGAACTGCCGCGACACCAGGCGCAGCTTGGTTTGCAGCGCCCAGTCGGACTTGGCCGGTAATTTACGACTGATAAACGGATAGGAACGGATGGCCTTGGCCAACGGCTTGGCCGCAGTGTCGAGCACCTGCAGCTCAAGCCAGCCGGGCACGTCGTCCAGAGAGTACCAAGCGTACGGCGAGAAATTGCCGCGCGGCGCGACGTTGGCGGCGGTCCAGTACTCCTCGAGCATCGGCTCGGCGAAACCGCTGAAGCCGGTCGTGCCGTACACGGCGGCCTCACGTTCCACCCGTGCGACCTTGCCCGCCTCATCGGTCACCTTGACGGTGAAGCCGTACAGGCCGGGCCGCGTGAACACCGCCTCGGCGCGCGCTTGGCCAAGCGGCCGCAACTCGATCTCCTCGAGGTGGCTCGCCGACCAGTCGAACACCAGCGCCTGGCCCTCGGGGTCGTACGACTCGCGGGCGTCGAACCGCAGCACGTTGTCCGTCGGGACATTCCACGAGGCAGGTTGCGACTTGAGGATCGCCACCGGCGCGGCGCTGCCCGACTTGTTGATCGTGATTTCATCCTCGCTGCGGACGTTGCCCCATTGGTCAGTGCCGAGCACCTTGACTGTCTGCTCGCCTTCGCGGAGCTGGATACCGGTGACCGACCAGCCGATGAGGCCGGTCCAGGCCGGCTTGGCCTCGGGATGGCCCTCGACTTTCAGGTGAATGATCCCGTAAGGCGAGGTGCCCTTGAGGCTGACGCGATCCGCGGTGGCGTCCATTGCCGCACCTTTGTTGGTTGTGATCTCGAATTTCTTGCGCGAGTAGTTCGTGCCAAGCTCACTTTTGACCGTCGTGCGGCGGCGTGAAAAGAAGGAGTTGTATTCGCTCGCCCGCGACGAGAAGGAGTTGCTCACCCGTTCCTCGGCGGCAAGCCAGGCGCCCATGCGCGGCGAATTGTAAGTGTACTTCTCGGTGAACTCGGCGAGGTAGGAATAGAACAACCGCTTGTTGTACCACTTGCTGATATAGCCGCTAAAACCGGGCATGCCCTGATATAATTTGGACGAGGGATTGCCAAACGCGAGGTCGCTGTCCCAGTGCAAAAACTGAAACTTGCCGTCGTCGTGGCGCTGATAAAAATAACCGTTCTTGCCCCGGCGCAACGAGAAGGAATCCCAGTCGTCGATATAGCCGCGCACCATCGACATGATCATGGTTTGGTGCGGGTCAACCAAGCGCTCGATCTGCTCCTGCTTGTAGCTCTTGCTGACAGTGCGAAACAGGTTGATGAGCGCGCTGTAATCGTCCTCCCACTCGTTGGTTCGCTTCATCCACTCGGAGCGATAGCGGCCAGGATTGTCGGAGCTTTTGTAGCGCCAGTCGGCGTTGCGGTTTTGGCGCGACCAGCCGTCGGTGAACCACCATTCGTCGTCGATGCGATACAGGTTGCCCTTTACGCCGTCGGTGAAATTTCGGTTCAAAAAATCGTTAGCCACTGACTCAACCTCCTCGCGCATTTGCGGCGAACCGTTGTTGACCGTGAACCAAATCATTTCGTTTTCGTTCACCACATGCCCCATCAGGTAGAGCATGTAGCGGGTCAGGCGATTGCGACTGACGCGCCCGTTGGCGTCGTCGTCCCACGACAGTTTGTACTTGCCGCGAAATCGCCGGTCGTTGGGCATCTTCCACTTGCCCCGGTTCAGGTTGTTGCCGCGCGTCCACGGGCTGCCGGTGTTGCGCATCTCGCAGTTGTACCGGATGTCCTTCTCGTTGGAGATGAACGTGGCGTTGAAGTAGTGGTTGGACAGGCGCGGGAACTTGTACTTGTACTTTGAGCTGCCGCCGTTGCCGACCGCACCCATGTCGTAGTCGGACACCACCAGGCGCACGGATCGTAGATCCGTCTTCGGCTTGCGGTTGTCCACGACGTACAACGCCGGCCGATCCGGCCCCCACTTCGGCTGCACGGCATTCGCTCCCTCATGGGTCTTGGCCTCCACGTAAAACTGCACACGCCGACCGTTTGTGCGGTACTCCGTCAGCGTGCCGGTGAAGATGCCATCGCCGGCGACCTCGTCCCCTCCCCGCCGGCCGTCGTCGTACATCGCCTTGGTTTTCCAGGCGCCGGTGTTGCTTGAGGAATCGGCGCGGTGGCGCAGGCTCACCGCGGCCAACGGCTCAGCTGATGTGACCCGTGCGGTGACACGCACCGACTGGCTCGACGTCGGCACGGCCGGGCTGTGCAGTAGTTGATCGACCTGCGGCGGCACGCTGGCGGCAAACGCCGAGTTGCGCTTGCCGGGCGTGCCGAGGTTTTCCGGTATCTCGATCAGGAAACTGCCGGCGACACTCTTGTCCCAAGTCCACACGATCAGCCTGGGATTGCCCCGGACCCAGCGTGCCCCGAACCGGATCGTGAGGTCGTCGTTGCGCCCGACATCGGCGGTCATGTCGAGCTCCATCCGGTTGGCCTTGTTGTCGCCGTGGCCGTCGGAGATCAGGTGCAGTTTCCGGCCGTCCATGTACGTCGCCCAATGGTTGCCCTGGGCCAGCCATCCGTTGGCACTGGAGCCGCTGGTGGACATCTTGTTTACGTTTTTCAGGACATTCTTCTTCGTTCGCGAACTGACGGCACTGATCTCCGAGAGGACGATCTCCGAGTCGCCCACCAGGAACAGGTGCAACTCCCGGTAGTCAGCCGCGCCGCCCATGGTTCTCAACTGCCGATACCGCCCGGTGACGGTGTATTCGCGAAAACTGCTCTTGGTCGTCTCATCGCTGTCGCGCCAGGCCGACGGCAGACGGTTGTCTGCCCACGGGCTGACCAGTTCCATGCTGCTTCCGCCGCCCCGGGTCCAGCCGGGCCAGTCGCCGTGGTTTCGGTAATCGACCTCGTCGGCGAGATTGCCGTGGCCGTCCTCGAGCCTCAGCAACTCGCCCGGATTGCTCAACTCCCCGCGATAGTTCCCGAGCACATTGTTCAACCTGTAAACCCGCCGCATGTAGCCAACGTCCGCGGCAATCACTAGGTAGCCGCCCGCCGTGATGGTTGTGCCGGATGGAAACGCAAAATTGACCCCATCGACAAAACGCCAGCCCGACAGGTCGATCGCCTCGGTGTCGCGGTTGAACAACTCGATGTACTCGCCGCTGCGATGGTCGCCCGGCGGGTTGAACATCACCTCGTTGATGACCACGTTCTCGTGCCGTGCCGGGTTGTTGCCGCGCCCCTTCGTGTCGTTGGCCACGGTGAACCACTCGCTGCCGCCGTCCGGGAATGCCTGCACCGAGCCCCCGCCGCGTGGCCGGTCGAGTTGCAGCGCCTGCAGCACTGTGTCGCCGTTGAGCAGATAAATCGGCAGTTGCCCTCTCGGCGAAAAATCGACCTCGACGACCGCCGTACCCCGGCCCGGTACCTGGCCAAGCAGCGGTGTACGGTCGGAAAAATCACGCCTCGTGGCCACCGACAAGCCGTCCAGATTCACCGCACCGTCGCCGCCGTTGTAAACCTCCACCCAGTCAATGGTGCCCTCGCTGGTGAAGTGCACCTCGTTCAGGCCAAGCGCTTGGCCAAGCGACGCACGGCTCATGTTCGCCGTGCCCGGCGTGGCGTCGGTGAACAGAAACCACTCGGAGCCTCCGCTTGGTTTGCGGCCGATCGCCCGGCCGTCCAGCACCACGTCGGCCCGGACCGCCGTCACCACGGTCTTGCCGTCCGGCTTCGTCAAATAAATCGTCACCGGCGACTTGACGCTGAGCCGGGCGGCCGTGAATGAAATCGTGGCCAGCGAGCGGGCCGCAATTCTCAGAGACCGCGAGACCTTCCGCTTGTCGAGGTCGCCGGGGTCATCGCTGAGATAATACCCGCGGAGATCGATGACTTTGTCGGTTGGGTTGTAAAACTCGATGTAGGCGTCCTTGCCGGCGGTGGGATGGATTTCGTTGATGACAACCCCCTTGGCCGCCGGGACTGACGCGCTCAGGCGGCAGCCGAAAACGATGTCCGAGCTGGTCGTATTGGTCTGGTGCACCTCGACCGCCAGCACATTCGAGCCGTTTTTCAGTTTGCCGGGGCCGATCGTCACGACACCCTTTTCCTCGACGGCATTGGTGACCGTCGCGGACGTGCGGGTGGTGAACCCCACCGTCCCGCCCGGCATGCGCGAGCGGCCGACCTCCGCGCCGTTGAGGTAATACACCGCGCCGTCATCGACAATCTGGTCAATCGTCAGCGTGACCTCGCTCGGGTCGCCGCTGTACGTGAATTTTTTCCGAAAGTAGTAACAAAGCTGGCTGCCCTTGTTGATGCCGGTCCTGATTCCGGGATCGGGCAGCGCGGAGCTCTCCAACCCCAGCAGGCCGGGGCCGGACTTCCACGAGGCATCGTTGTAGGTCGTCCTGCGCCACGCCGTGCCGAGGTTCCTGTTTTGGTCGTTGTACTTCCAGCGGTCGCCGTAATCGACCAGCACGATGCCGGAGGCCAGGTTCACCTCCGGGCTCGTCACCGGCGTCTCCACACCCAGCGCCGGGTCGCCGCCCGGCGTGCCGCCCGGCCGTTTGCTGAAGGACCAGTTGCGCCAGTCGTCCACCACAAGGTCCGGGTTCTGCAACACCAGCGTGTGCCCTGTGCCATCTGCGGCGACCGGCCACTTGCCGCGGTCGTTGTAGCCCAGCGTGCAAACCGGCACGCCGTTTTTATCCCTCACCGTGATGCGGCCGCCCTCGTTGGGCAGGCTGCCCGCCCACGGCCCAAACACCTTCACGCTCGACGGAATGCCGTGCTGTTGCCGGAACAGCCCCGGCTCGATGTCGGTCAGGATGATCTTTTGCCAATGACCGAGGAACGCGTCGTCCGCCCTGTTTCCGTCAAAAGACGGGAAATCCAACTTAACGTCGCCCCGCAGTTTCCAGCCGGCAATGTCAAACGGCGTGGCGGTGATATTGGACAGCTCGATCCACTCCGGCGCATCGCCGCGTGGATTGTACATGACCTCGTTGATCACGACCTGCTCCGCCCTCACGCCGCCCGCCGCCCACACAGCCCAAGCGACGGTTGCTCCAAATAGAATTCGGTTCATAAAATAATCACTCCTTTTACACGACTGAAAGCAAACAAGTTTCAGTGATGAACAAAAAACGCAGCAGCCCATGTGCCGGGGGCATTTGTAGCCGGTTTTCAGAAATTGAAAACCGTTTTCCGGAATTCACGCGCCCTGTCCACTCATCCGGTGTGCCAATAGCGCAGCTGAAATCAGCGATCCGACGCGCGTACCGGGGAATCGGCGGCGTTGACCTTGGGCAGGTGGGCGCGCAGTTGGCCAAGCGTGGCTCGGTGTTCCGGCTTGGCCGCCAAGTTGATCCACTCGTGCGGGTCGGCGGTGCAGTCGTACAATTCCTCGTCGCCGTTGGCGTAGCGAATGTAGCGCCAGCGTTCGGTGCGGATTGTGTGGTCGTTTTGGTGAAATGTCGTGATCGCCGGGTGCGGCCAAGCCGCGCTTGGCCTCCGCAGCAACGGCACCAGCGAATGGCCCTCGAGTGTTTGCGGCGGCTTGGCCAAGCCGCAAAGCTCGGTGAGCGTCGGGTACAAATCGATCAGGCCAACCGGTTGCGAGCAGTTGCCCTTGGCCAAGCCGGGGCCGGCAAGGATCAGCGGCACACGGGTGGACTCCTCCCACAGCGAGCGCTTGGCCCAGTGCTGTTTCTCCCCAAGATGCCAACCGTGATCGGACCACAGCACGACTAGCGTGTCCTCCGCGTGAGCGCTGGCGTCGAGCGCGTCTAGCATCACGCCGACGCAGTGATCGACAAACTCCGTGCAGGCGAGGTACGCGGCGACAGCGTTGCGCCAGTTGCCGGACGCGAGCACCGACTTGTGGTTGAGTGGCGTGTTGTGCATGTACTCCGTGATCTGCAAACCGGCCGGCGGCAAATCGGCAAGGTCATCCTCGCGAACAACCGGCAGTTTCACCTGCTTCTCCGGGTGCCGCTCAAAAAAACGGCGCGGCGCATACAGCGGCACGTGCGGCAACCGAATCCCGACCGCCATGAAAAACGGTCTGCCAAAATCGCGCTTGAGTTGCCCGGCAGCCCACCGCGCGTTGATCAGGTCACCAAACTGTTCCTCCGGCAGATCGATCGGCCCAAAGTCGCGCACGCGAATACCGGGAACGGATGACACCGGCTTGGTGCGCCACTGCCGGTTGCGCGCGTCACCGGTGGTTTTGAAATCATGCCAGTCGGCCGGATACTCGTAGCGTCCGTGATAAATCTTGCCGCGCCCGAGCACATGGTAGCCGTTGGCCTTGAAGTGCGCCGGGAGTGTCACCGCATCCTTCAGCACCGGCGACAAATGGTGCGGCTGGTTCAGTTCATACACACCGGAGGTGGACGGCAGAACGCCGGTCAGCAGGCTCACGCGGGACGGATTGCAGATCGGCGCCTGGCAATGGGCGTTGCTGAACAGCACGCCGCGCCTGGCCAGGCGATCGATGTCCGGCGTGCGCACCTGCGGGTGGCCGCCGAGGCAGCCCACCCAGTCGTTCAGGTCGTCAATCGCGATGAACAACACGTTCGGCCGCTTGGCCGCCGCTTGGCCAAGCGCCACCGAAAGGCCAAGCGCTACAAGACAAATCAACCAATGACGGGTCATTTCTTTTTCTTGGCAGCGTGTTTCTTGGAAACTTTTTTACCGGAGTCGTTGGTCGTCAACTGGCTCTCGTACTGCGCGATGTACTGCTTCACCGGCAGGCGCTTGATCGCGCGCCCGATCACGTCCAGCGCCACGTCGTCGAGTTTCTTGAAGCGCACGCACGACTTGCCCATATCCAGTTTTTTTCCGGCCTTCTTCCATTCATCGGCAAACCACCGGGCCTGCTCTTCATCGATGTAAAGGCCAAAGCCATAAAACGCCATGTGGTTTTTCTGCGAGGCCAGCGAGGCGACTGGCAGCGGCTCATCCGGCTGGCAATGGTAGCCGTCGGGATAAATCGAGTGCGGCACGTAGTAGCCAATCATCCCCCACTGCATCCCCTCCTCGTAGCCCCTGGGCAGATACTTGAGGATGACCTTGCGAATCGCCGAGATGGCCTCGCGCCGATCGTCCGGCAACCCGTCAAGATATGCGTCAACCGTCTTGGCCTTGCTCTGCATGCCGCAACTGTGTCACCCGCCCTCTGCCGCTTCGAGTCATTTTCCGCCTGGCCAGGCGGACCAACCGACGCTTCACGGCTTCGGCTTGGGCGGCTTCGGCATCCATGCGCCGGTGTCGGCGAGCCATTGGCCAAGCTTGCGATTCAGGCGGGCGGCGATCTCCGGTTGGCGCTTGGCCAAGTTGGCTGTCTCACCGAGGTCTAACTTCAAGTTGTACAGTTCCACAGAGCCGTCATCGTAATTGCGGATCAACTTGTGGTCGCCCGCGCGCACCGCTCCGCCCAGGCGGTTGTCCATGTGCCAGGCGTAGTTCGGGAAATGAAAAAAGAGTTCCCCGCGCTTGGGCTTGCCGGTTTGTTGGAACAGTGAAACCAGGCTCTCTCCGTCGATCGGTTTGTTGCCGGTCGGCTTCAGCCCGGCGACCTCGAGGAATGTCGGGTAAAAATCCATGCTCACCACCGGCTCGTCGGAGAGTGTGCCCGGTTTCACCCGCCCTGGCCATCGCACGATCATCGGCACGCGAATGCCGCCCTCGTACAGGTGCCCCTTCGACTCGCGCAACGGCCGACAGTCGGACACCCCCGCAAAGCCGCCGTTGTCACTCGTGAACACCACCAGCGTCTCGTCATCCAAACCCAGCGCCTCGAGCGATGCCAGCAACCGGCCAACGGCCAGGTCCATCGCCTCGATCATCGCGCCGTAACGCGTGTCGTTCAGCCCGGGGCCGGTGCGCTCGGCATACTTTTTGAGCAGCGACTCCGGCGCCTGCATCGGCCAGTGCACGGTGTAAAACCAGAGATGCACCATCCACGGCCTGGCCTTGTGGTCGCGGATGAAACCGATCGCCTCGTCAACCAGCCGATCGGGCAGGTACTCGCCCGGCTCGCCGTCCGGCAGCGTCGCGTTGCGATACGGCGAGAAGAAACTCGGCGGGCCTCCGTACGACGTGCCGCCGATGTTGATGTCGAACCCCTGCCCCAGTGGCGAATGCCCCGGCGCCACCTTCCCCTGCGGCCCGGCGCTCGGCGCGATGTGCCACTTGCCGAGGAAGGCGCTGGCGTAACCGGCCTCCTTCAGCCGCTCGGCGATCGTGATGTGTTCGGGGCCAATCGCCGGCACCATGTCCGCCGGCTGCGGCCGGTTGTCCCTCGGGAAAAACTGCCCCGGCAGATGCGACGTCATGTGCAGGCGCGCCGGGGCCTGGCCGGTGAGCACCGCCGCCCGCGTCGGTGAGCAAACCGGCGCCGCCGCGTAGGCGCTGGTGAAGCGCATGCCCTGCCTAGCCAAGCGGTCGATGTTCGGCGTCTCGACCAGTTTGTTGCCCTGGCAGGCCAAGTCCATCCAGCCGAGGTCGTCCGCCATGATGAACAAAATGTTCGGCCGCTTGGCTGCTGCCTCAACCGCTTGGCCAAACGCAACCAAACCAAACGCGATAGCAAGGGAACCTCTCCCCAGCCAATCCAAGTTTAGCGATCGAAAAAAACGCATCACGGTCTGACGGAAGAGTAAAAGCACCCATGCCCCCGTTCAACCACGCATTCGCTCGGCTGCCGGGAGGGAATTGGGGGATGGTTCGCTTGGGGATTGCGCCAAACAGGACAGCAAGCCCAAAAGGGCTCGCATCACTCCTCCCGCTTGGGGGTGATGGTTTTGCCCGAGCAGTCGCAGCCTCCGCCGCATGAGCCACCGGATTTGCCGAGGAAGCGGCGCGCCATCCACACGGCGGCGAGCGCGACGATGCCGAGCGCGATCCAGGTTTGCCATTCTCCGTCCATGACTCTCAGTAACCAAGGAGGCCCGCTCCCTGGTACACGAGCAACGCTGCCACGTAAGCGGTCACTGTCAAGTAGCCGAACTGGAACAGCGGCCATTTCCAACTGTTGGTTTCGCGCCGCGTGATAGCGAGCGTGGCCATGCACTGCATCGCGAACACGTAAAACACCAGCATGCTCAGGCAGGTTTTGGTGTTGAACAACGGGCTGCCGTCGGCGCGCTTCTGTTCGCGCAGGATGGTTTGCAGGGGACGCGTGCCCTCCTCGCCGGGATCGTCCGCGCGGTAGAGGATCGACATGGTGCTGACGAACACCTCTCGCGCAGCGAACGAAGCGATGAGGCCGATGCCCATTTTCCAATCGTAACCCAGCGGCTCGATGAGCGGCTCGATCTGTTTGCCCAGTTGTCCGGCGATGCTTTGGGTGAGCCGGTCGGTGTCGTCGCCGTCGGCCGGTTTCGGGTAGCTTGTCGCGGCCCAGAGCAGGATGGAGATCACCAGAATGATCGTGCCGGCCTGGGTGATGAACACCCGCGCCCGCGACCACAGCCGGAGCAACACGGCGCGAAGCGCCGGTATCCTGTACGGCGGCAACTCGAGGATCATCGTCGAGCCGTTGCTGGAACGGAGTGTGCGGTGGAAGAGCCACGCGAACAAAAACATCCCCACGGTGCCAAGCGCGTACAGCCCCAGCATGAAGGCGACCTTCAACCACACGCCGCCGGCGCCGCTTGGCAGCAGGACGCCGATCATCATCACGTACACCGGCAGCCGCGCCGAGCAACTGGCCAGCGGCGCGACGAGGATGGTGATGAGCCGCTCGCGAGGATTCGCGATGGTGCGCGTGGCCATGATCCCCGGGATCGCGCAGGCGTACGAGCTGAGCAGCGGGATGAAGGCGCGGCCGTTCAGCCCGACGAGGCCCATCAGGCGATCCATGATGAACGCCACCCGCGCCATGTAGCCGGTGTCCTCCAGCAGGCCGATAAAGAAAAACAGGAGCAGGATTTGCGGCAAAAACATCACCACGCTTCCCACCCCGGCCAGCACGCCGTCGGTCAGCAGGTCACGCAAATCGCCCTCGGCCATCCAGGTTTTGATCCAGTCGGCGGTCCAGCCAAAACCGGTATCGATCCAGTCCATCGGGACCGTCGCCACGCTGAAGATCGTGGCGAATAGCGCCGTCATCAGCCCACCGAGAATCAACCAGCCGAGGATCGGATGCAGCAGCACGCGGTCGAGTTTATCCGTTGGGGTCGGGTCGCCGCTCCGGGTTTGCTCGATCGCGTTACGGGTCAACTCGCCGATGCGCGTGTATTGGCTCAAGACCAGATTTTCCTCCCAGCCGGGACAGTCGCGCTCCATGAGTTCCCGGGCGGCCTCGACGCCGGCGGCAACGGAGTCGCCGCGATCCCGGCTGCAAAGCAAACTGACCGTTGCGGCGAGAGCGTTGGCGTCCGGGTTCGTCGCCCCGTCGTTGAGCAACGTGTGCGCCTTGGCCAAGACCTCGCGCAGCGACGGCGGATACTCGCCCGGCTTGGCCAAGGGCAGTTCAGCCTGGCTCATGGCGACCCGCAAACGCTCCATGCCTTGGCGCGTGTTGGCCTGCATCGGGATCACCGGCACGCCCAGTTGCTGCTGCAAAGTCGCCGCCGAGATTTTCATCCCACGCGCCCCGGCGATGTCCATCATGTTCAACACCACGATGGCCGGGATGCCCAAGTCGAGCACCTGCATCGTGAAGTAAAGATTGCGCTCGAGGTTGCTGGCATCGATCACGCAGATGACGCGGTCCGGCTTGGGCGTGTCGGCGCGCCGCCCCAGCAGCACGTCCCTCGGGATGGCTTCGTCCGGCGTGTTGGCGTTCAGGCTGTACGCACCGGGGAGGTCGAGCAACCGCACCGGCTTGCCGTGTTGATCATGGCAGGTGCCTTCCTTTTTCTCGACGGTCACTCCGGCGTAGTTGGCCACTTTTTGAGAAAGGCCGGAGAGAGCATTGAACAGCGTCGTCTTGCCGGTGTTCGGGTTGCCGACAAGCGCGATGAGCAGCGACTGAACGGCGGCTTGGGCGTCAGGCATCGGGAGTGACCTTTACTTGAATCAATGCCGCGTCGCTCAGGCGCAACGCCAAGTGTGCGCCGCCGATTTCCACCTCGATCGGATCACCCAACGGCGCGCGCCGAACCAAGCGCAACCGCGCCCCCGGCAGAAATCCCAACTCCCGAAGCCGAAATGAATCATCACCCTCCAAGTGAATGCTTTCGACCGTAGCACTGGAGCCCGCGCTCAAACCGGACAAAGGACTGTGTGAACAAATCATCAGTTCAGACGCCGACCCTAGAGAGACTGTGTCTCATGTGCAATGCTGTTTTTGCTGTTTTCCACTCTATTTTGCGAAGGCTTGCTTGCCTTGGCCAATCTTGACACGTTTCCGCCGTGCCCGAAAATCACGAATTGGAGAAGATGAGAACGCCCGAGCGGTTGAGGAGCTTGGATGTTTTGCGGGGGTTTGACATGTTTTGGATTATCGGCGGCAAGCCCGTCATCCTTGGCCTGCTCGCGCTGTTTTCGGTGGGGGCGAGTGAGTGGCTGGGGCATCGACTGCATCACCCCGAGTGGCACGGGTTCGAGCCGTACGATCTAATTTTCCCGCTGTTCCTGTTTATCGCCGGGGTGTCCACGGCGTACTCGATCGACAACCGCTTGGCCAAGGGCGAAAGCCGGGCGAGTCTGCACCGGCATTTCATTCAGCGTGGATTGACGCTTGTGTTGCTGGGCATCATTTACAACAGATTTTTGAGCCGCGACTTGGCCAGTGCGGAGGGCTGGGGGGAAATGCGTTACGCCAGCGTGCTCGGCCGCATCGGCTTGGCTTATATGTTTGCCGCGTTGATCGCCGCAAACAGCCAGTGGCGCGCACAGTTGATCTGGGTGGTGGGATTGCTAGTCGGTTACTGGGCGGCGCTGCGCTTCATACCCGTGCCGGAGTTCGGCGCGGGCGACCTCACCCCTGGCCACACCTTGACCGACTATATCGACCGGCAACTCGTGCCGGGAAGACTATACAAGGGAGACCGCGATCCCGAAGGACTGTTCGCGGTGATCCCCGCGATCGCCACGGCGTTGCTGGGCTGCCTCACTGGACAGTTGCTGAAACGCAAAGACATCGACGGGATGAAAAAAACAGGTTACATGGCCGGCGCGGGCGGCGTGTGCCTTGGCCTAGCTTGGCTGTGGAATATTGATTTCCCGATCAACAAAAACCTGTGGTCCAGTTCGTTCGTGCTGAACTGCGCCGGGTGGAGCCTGCTGCTGCTAAGCCTGTTTTACCTCGTGATTGACGTGTGGAAATTCCGTAGGGGTTTGCTGTTTTTCACCGTGATCGGGGCCAACTCAATCCTCATTTACATGGCTCCCAAGTTTTTTGATTTTGACTACACGAACGAAAGCCTGCTCGAGGGAATCACGATGCTCGCCGGCGAGCATAGACCGCTGGTGCTAGCCATCACACTGCTCTCCCTCAAATTGGCTCTGCTATATTATCTCTACCGCAAAAAGATTTTTTTGAAAGTGTAATCCACCATCCATGAACCCGCACGGCCCCCTCATACTGCTGGCAGATTCCGAGACGAACGTCATCGCGTACATTATGTTGATCGCCGGGCCGCTGCTTGCGGCTCTGTTTTTTTATCTGTGGCGAAAAACGAAACGAACCCGCGACCTGATGAGCACGACTGAGACGAGTCCAATAGGTCAACTTGCTGCAGGACCGGCGGAGGTTCGCGGCCGCACGGCCACCTCCGAGGAACCGCTGATCAGCCCATGGCGACAGCAACAATGCGTGCACTACTGCTTTCACGTACAGCAAAGGCGCAGCAGCACGAACAGCAAAGGCCACACGAGCCACCACTGGGTGACGTATATCAAGGACGAGAAAACACTTCCTTTCCTGGTAAAGGACGAGACCGGCCAGGCGGTGGTGGATTCCAGCAAGATCAAGTTTGTGATCAATCAGGATCGGTTTTCCCGCTCCGGCTTGATGAACGATGCCGACACGGATTTGCAGCAACTGCTCGAGACGCGTTACAACAAAAAGACCGAGGGGTGGATGTTCAACAAGACGCTCAAGTACACCGAGACCGCGCTGGAACTCGACGAGGAGGTCTATGTTTTCGGCGACGCCTCACGGCTCGGTGGCGGCTGGGTGCTGCGCGACGGAGAGATGCCGCTGATCGTCTCTGACAAGGGCGGCGCAGCGATCGAGAAAAGTTTCTCGACCAGGGTTGTCGTCTTTGGCGTGCTGGCGCTGGTCTTCGCCGCAGTCGGTTGCGGCGGGGCGTACATGCTGGTCAACTAAATGCAGAAAAAACGGGGGCTTGGATTGTTGAACCTGTATTGAATATCCCGGCCTCGCAGGCGTCTTTTTCCGGGTTGCAAAAGCGGGGAATCCCCTTTAGTAACAGCCCCAAGGAGTTTTCGAGTCGATCATGAAAAATCAACTGAACCTCAAGCCGGAAATCCTGAACGCGAGGCATCTGCTTGGACGCCGGGATTTTCTTCAGGTGGGAATGATGAGCGGCCTTGGCCTCGCGCTGCCGGAACTGCTCCGCATGGAGGCCCAAGCGGCCCTGAAAAACTACGAAAGCAAGGAAGGGCAGGCCAAGTCGGTCATCCATATTTTCCTGCCGGGCGGCATGGCGCACCAGGAGTCATTCGACCCCAAGCCGTACGCCCCGCTCGAGTATCGCGGGCCAAGCGGGAATATCGCCACCAAGCTTGCGGGGGTGCGCTTCGGCGAGACGTTCAAGGAAACCGCCAAGATCGCGGATAAAATCACCATCTGCCGCTCGATGACCCACGGCGAGGCGGCGCACGAGCGCGGCACGCACAACATGTTCACCGGCTACCGCCCCAGCCCGGCGCTCAAGTATCCGAGCATCGGCAGCGTGGTGTCGCACGAGTTCGGCTCGCGCAAAAATCTGCCGCCGTATGTCTGCATTCCAAACGTCCCCAACGAGCACGCCGGGAGCGGCTACCTCAGCAGCGCCTTCGGGCCGTTCGGCTTGGGCAGCGATCCGGCCAGCGGCAATTTCTCCGTTCGCGACCTCGCATTGCCCAAGGGCATTTCGCCGGAACGCTTCGAGCGCCGCAAAGGCATTCTCAAGGTGGTCGATGATCACTTCCGCAAACTGGAAAGCTCCGATGCACTCGATGCGATGGACGAATTTTATCAGGGCGCTTACAAACTTGTCAGCTCGAAGGAGGCGCGCGAGGCATTCGCGCTGGACAAGGAACCGGCCAAGGTGCGCGACCAATACGGCCGCAACCAGGCCGGCCAACGGATGCTGCTCGCGCGGCGCTTGGTCGAGGCCGGCGTGCGGTTTGTCTCGCTGACTTACGGCGGATGGGATCACCACAACGACATCAAAAACGGTTTTGCCCGACAGGCTCCCTCGCTGGACAAGGCGTACGCCACGCTGATCCGCGATCTCGACAGCCGTGGCCTGTTGAAGAGCACGCTGGTGATGGTGTCGTCCGAGTTTGGTCGCACACCCAAGGTCAACAAAAACAACGGGCGCGACCATTGGCCGCGTGTGTTCAGCGTGCTGCTCGCCGGCGGCGGCATTAAGGAGGGCCAGGTGTACGGCGCCTCGAACGCCTTCGCCTCGGAACCGGAGGAAGATCCGCTGACCGTCGAGGACCTCACGACCACGGTGTACAACCAGCTTGGCATCGTCGGTGACAAGGAGTTGATGGCGCCCGGTGACCGCCCGATCGAGATCGTAAAAGGCGGCAGCGTGGTTGACGCGCTGCTCGGCTGACCTCCCGGCCCGCCATGTTTTTCCACAGCAAAAATCTGTTCGCCGCCATTGCGCTTGGCTTGGGCTTGGCTGCGCTTGGCCAAGCGGCGTCGCCGGGGCTGAGTCTCGTCCTGCCGCGCGGCGGCCAACGCGGCTCGACCGTCGAGGTGCGTTTCATCGGCGACCGGCTCGGAGACGTGCGCGAGGTGCTTTTTTACTCGCCCGGCTTTGAGGTGCAGAAGATCGAGCCGGTTCCCAAAAAACCAAAGGAGGCCCGCGCCACGATTGCAATCGCCGCCGACTGCGCGCTGGGCGAACACAAGCTGCGCCTCGTCACCGCCACCGGCATCAGCCCGCTGCAGACGTTTTGGGTGAGCCAATTCCCCAACGCCAGCGAGAAGGAACCGAACAACGATTTCGCCACGCCGCAGGTCATACCGATCAACACGACCGTCGAGGGCACGGTGCAAAACGAGGACGTGGACTACTACCGCGTCACCGCCAAAAAAGGCCAACTGCTCAGCGCCGAGATCGAGGCGATCCGGCTCAGCAACACGCTGTTCGACCCGTACATCGCCATCCTCGACGCCAATCGCTTCGAGCTCGACGCCGCAGATGACACGCCGCTGCTGCTACAGGATTGTTTTGCCTCGATCGTCGCGCCGGCCGACGGTGATTACTGGATCGAGGTGCGCGACAGCTCGTACGGCGGCGGTGGCAATAGCCGGTACCGGTTGCACGTTGGCCAGTTCCCGAGGCCAAGCGCAATCTTCCCCGCCGGCGGCCAGGCGGGCACCAAAACCGCGATTCACTTCATCGGCGCGAAGGGCGAACTGCCTGGTCAAACCGTCACGGCCCCGGCCAAGCCGGATGCAAATTTCGGCGTCTTGGCCAAGGCGGGCGGTTTCTTCGCAACGTCGGCGAACCCCTTCCGCGTCTCCGACTTCCCGAACGTCCTCGAGACTGAGCCGAACGAAAACCGAAACAACGTCCCCGTCCCCGAGGCGCCGCTGCCGCTCGCGTTCAACGGCATCATCGACAAGGACGGCGACGTCGATTGGTTTGTGTTCAACGGCAAAAAAGGGCAGCGCATCAACGTGCGCGTGCACGCCCGCTCGATCCGCTCGCCGCTGGACAGCGTGCTTAACGTGTACGACCCCGACGGCAAAAACATCCAGGGCAACGACGACAGCGGCGGCAGTGCCGACAGCCGTGTCACCGTGACGCTACCGGCCGACGGCAAACATTTTATCCGCGTCACCGACCACCTCGGCAAGGGCGGCGTGGACTACGTTTACCGGATCGAGGCCAACCCGGTCGCGCCGGAATTGGCGACATTCATCCCGCGCTTCCGCGCACAGGACACGCAGTCGCGCCAGATGATGCCGGTGCCCCGGGGCAACCGCATCGCCACGGTGCTGCAGGTCACGCGCGGCAACTTCGGCGGCCCGCTGAAATTCGCGGCCGAAAATCTCCCGCCCGGCATCGTGATGCACGCCGTCGAGATGCCACCGAACATCGACCGCTTCCCAGTCGTGTTCGAGGCCAAGCCAGAGGCGGAACTGGCCTCGGCACTCGTCGACGTGACGGTCGCCCACTCCGACGACAAAAAAAATATCCGAGGCAGCTTCGGCCACACCATCGAGATGGTTCGCGGCGCGGGCAACCGGATTTTTTACCGGACAACCGTTGAACGGCTCGCCATCGCCGTCGCCGAGCCGGCGCCGTTCCGCATCGAGATCGACACGCCGCCCACCGCGATTCTGCAGCGCGGCAGCATGAACCTGAAAGTCCGCGCCATCCGTGACGAAGGCTTCGACAACGCGATCACGCTGCGCCTTCCGTGGAAGCCGTCCGGCATCGGCTCCTCCGGCACGATCTCGCTGCCGAAGGGCAAAAGCGAAATCGACTACCCGCTCACCGCGAACGGCGGCGCGGCGATTGGCACTTGGAAGATCGTTGTCCTCGGCGAGGCCAACACCAAGACCGGTCCGCTCATCGTCTCCTCTGCGCTGACCGAGCTGCGCGTCGAGAAGCCGTTCGTGAACATCAAGATCGAGATGGCCGCCATCGAGCGCGGCCAGGTCGGCGACCTGTTTTGCAAGGTGGAACAACTGCGCCCGTTCGAGGGCGAAGCCGTGGTGCAACTCATTGGCCTCCCGGCGCACACCAGCACCGAGTCGCGCAAAATAACGAAGGACACGAAGGAACTCATCTTCCCTATCCAGTCCACCAAGGACGCCCGGGCGCGCACCAGCAAAACGCTGTTCACCGCCATCAACATTCCGTGGAACGGCCACGTGCTCCGGCAGTCCGCCGGCAGCGGCGGCCAACTGCGCATCGACAACCCGCCCAAGCCGCGAAAGAACGCACCGCCCAAGCCCAAGGCCAAGCCGGTCGCCGCAAAAAAAGAGGTGCCCAAGCCCAAGCCGAAAAAACCACTGAGCCGCCTAGAGAAGTTGCGCCTCATCGCCAAGGAACGCGCCGCGGAACGCCGCGCCCAAACATCACCGTAACGCCATGAAACCGATTCGACTCATCTTCGCCTCCGCCGGGCTTGCTGCCGCGCTGTTGCCGCCCGCCCAAGCGGTGGAGTTCGCCACCGACATTCGGCCGCTGCTCGAGTTGAACTGCGTCAAGTGTCACGGTGCGGACAAACAAAAAGGCGACCTGCGGCTGGACGAAATTGGCTTCGCGGAAAAAGGTGGCGAAACCGGCCCCGCCTTGGCCAAGGGCGACCCCG
>Ga0208879_1000921_pt1 | contig 29033 bp, 29 predicted proteins | sample Knorr_S15_td_Bot_FD_185605 | JGI IMG/M metagenome (GOLD analysis project Ga0208879, IMG submission 185605) | Marine microbial communities from Southern Atlantic Ocean transect - Knorr_S15_td_Bottom_ad_5009_LV_A (SPAdes) (version 2) | ecosystem: Environmental > Aquatic > Marine > Oceanic | place...
CATCGGTAACGATAATGGGTCGGCAATTTGAAGGTAACATGGCGTGTAATGTCTTTAAGAATGCTTTGTGGGTGGCTGGTTTCTCTTTGGTCTTGTTGCAATGCACTTCTTGATAAAGTGTGACGGGCCGACCTTTTAAAGATATTGCCGCGCGTAAAAGAAAATGCGCTTTACGGTCGTCTAAATCTGACCAGTCGATTGAGATAACAGGGCGTGTTGTGTTGCCGCAAAATAGTTGGCATATAGATGCATAGATGAGCGGTGTTTCACTTACTAAATGCGGGTTTGAGAGCAAGCGGTCAGCACGTTTAATCCGATGTTTTTCAAAGGCTTTAGTCTTAATTCCTCGACCTATGCTGGTTACGGTCGCAGCGCTTCCATTAAGCAGACTTTTGACGCACGCCGTGACCGCACTTAGACGAGTTTTATGCATATTGTAGCTGACAAGCGATACGACATTGTTCACAATAGATAGAGCATTCATGGCTGTTTGGCCTCGGTGATTTTTGGCGATTGATCTGATCACCAAACGTCATGAATGTTCCTATCTTTTTTATCTCGCTGATATCGTTATATTATTTGTGGGGATACCTCAGACTCTGACCCCATTATTTGAGGGTTATTGTGTTGCCGCCTTTTTCTTTTGATGCGTAGAGTGCCCGATCGGCGCGCTGAATAAGTGTCTCGAGTGTATCGCTTTGCTGCATAAGAGTGACGCCGAAGCTCGATGATAATGACACTTCTGAAATAACGATTGCGTTTATTCCTTCACGTACTTTCTCCACCAAATTAAGGGCGTTTTGCTCGCTGATATTAGGCAGAAGCAGTACAAATTCGTCGCCGCCGAAACGGGCAAAAACATCCGCTTTACGCACAATATCCTTCGTCACCTGACTTAAGCGGCGCAATGCATTGTCGCCGTCTACATGGCCTAATTCGTCGTTAATACGTTTAAACTTATCTAAATCAAACATAACGAAATAAAGCGAGCTTCCAGATTCACGACTCTGAGCCATTTCAAGTGCGCTGCGCTGGGCCAAATACTCCCGCGTATAAGCTTGGGTTAAGGTATCCACAAAAACACGGTCTTTGAGCAGAGCATTGTCTGCTTGTAACTGAGGAATGGCTATACCAAATAAAGCGTTGGCTGCAATAACGTTGAGTGCAAACTGATACACTTTGACGTAATCCATTAAGGCGAATATATGCACCAGCAAAACAATGCTTAGGCTGCTTATTGCAAGGCTTATAACATTGCGCTTCGTACTTTCAGTACACGCTATCCACATGTGGGTAATGGCGAGAAAAAAGATAGCAAATGCACTGTCACGAGACTGGGTAAGTTTTGCCAGTAACATGACGAATAGTATGAGGGCCAAATTGACTGCCACTTTTTTAAAGTAGCTGTGTAAATCGGATGAAGCGCAGTTAGAAAATGCCAAGAGGTCTATTTTAGAAGCCGCACTTATTTTTACTAACAAGCCAGCAAAAAGAGGTGCAAGCACTACAACACCAGCCATATCCCCTATCCAAAAGGGCAGCATTGCCTCTTTAATATCCGCTGCTGACATCTGATTAGTTAGAACAAGTGAACCAATGACAAGTTGCGTGGCAACTAACGACGAAATACAGCCGATAATTAAGAACGAGACGATTAATTGGGGTGTGGTGACGTCGGGTTTTCTCAATAGATGGCCGAGAACACTGGCTCCTGCATAGTAAGGGAGCATATGTGCAACGCCGAATAACACGCCGCCCCACATCATTTCTACGTTACTTAACGGCAGCAAGTAGTTATGACCATTCCAGACGGTAATCGCAATGGCTGCCACCATAATAGGCACCACCGCGCGCCAACCTAAAACTAAGAAGCATGCAAGGGTGTAACCTGCCGCAGGAAACCAAACACTGGCGTGTTCAGTGTATTCAACAATGCGTCCAATTTGCCATATGGCAATCCAAGACAAGATAATAAATACATCTTGATACAAGCCAGACAGTGGCTTAAACGGCCAAAAAGAACGACCTGTCTCGGCATGTTCATGAACATTCGAGGTTGGCTTATCTACCTTGGACGCTTGTTGCGACCTTGACTTCGAGATAGCAGGTTTTTCCATGAGGACACAAAAACTACGACTTCAGTTTTCAGTGTATAACGAGTGAGCGTTAAAATCTATACGCCCTAAGTGCGGCTCTCTAGACCTTTAAGAATGCGGCTTACTCAAAGGTTCACATCCCGCAAAACGAAAGCGTAGTAAAGGTCTGTATTTTCGAGATAAATAGCGCCTAGACAAATTGAATAAGCTCTTCTAATGAATCAAGCTGAACGTGTGGAAGTACTGAAATGGGTTCAAATTTCAACTGCATTGGACGATTACATGCAAACCAAGCCGACTGATAGCCGGCATTAATGGCACCGAACACGTCTTTAATAATATTATCGCCCACATGTAAAATGTGCGACGGCGTTACCTTTATCAGTGAGGCCGCTTCATCAAACATGTCTTTAGCAGGCTTCATAGGCCGTTCCACACTGGCGTGTAAGATCGCCGTGAAGTAACGGTCTAATCCTACTTTTTGCGCGTTTACATTGCCGTTAGTAATACCAACGAGCGGTAAATGCTGGCTAAGTTTATCGAGGGTCTGGTGCACATTACTGGCTAATGCAAAATCGCTTCTTGCGTCATAAAAACAATTAAAGCAGCTGTCTACAGCAGCACGTAATGCAGTATCTTCTGTAGGGACTATTGATAACTGGTTTGCTGGCGTGCCAGATAGTGCAGCGCTTAAAACAACGCGACGAAGCTGCCCCATATCAGAAGCCAACCGCGCGTCTTTGGCGATAGCCGCACGTTTAAGCTGTAGCCAATCAAGTGATGTTAGCTTAGCTGCCTGGTGGTGATGTTCAGCAATATGCGCTTGAAGGGCTTGCTCTGCGCGTCGAATAATAGGTTCATTATTGTAAAGGGTGTCATCAAGGTCGAAGGTCATAGCCTCGACACTATTGATAGACCTGAAAAACTGCATTGGGAAACCTTCTAGTAGCGTTATTTCTTATGTGCGCGAGGGTGAGCCGCGTCATAAACATTAGCGAGATGCTGAAAATCCAGATGGGTATAAACTTGTGTCGTTGACAAGTTAGCATGACCTAATAGCTCTTGAACCGCACGCAAATCTCCGCTGGATTCTAATACGTGGGTAGCAAAGGAATGGCGCAGTTTGTGAGGGCTTACTTTTTGTGACAGCGACTGTTCGCTTGCCATTTTATCGAGGCGATTAGCGACTTGTCGATTGGATATGCGGGTTTTGCGCTTACTCACAAAGACCGCACTTTCGTATGGTGATGCGTAGGCAGGGCGTACCTTTAACCACGCGTTAAGTGCTTTTTGTGCGTGTCGGCCTAACGGAAGTATTCGCTGTTTACTTCCTTTACCCATGACCTTCACCGTACCGTCCTTTAGACAGTCGGCCAAATTGAGCCCAGTCAGTTCGCTTAAGCGCAGTCCACAGCCATAAAGTAGCTCAAACATAGCCACATCACGTAATTGCATACCCTCATCGTCGTCACTGCTTCGGGGGGAGGCATTAAGAAGCTGCTGCATTTCATCCACGCTTAGTTGCTTAGGCAATGGCTTCCCTTGCTTCGGAGCTTGAATACCTTCTACAGGGTTGCTGAATAGTTGCTGATGATCGATAAGATATTGGCAGAAGGTTCTAAGTGCCGATAGCCGCAATGCTATACTGCGCGGGCTGTGCCCTGACATCTTTGCATCAGCCATTACCCGCTTTATGTCGCTTGGCGTTAGTCCCGACCACTCGTAAAGCCCAAGTAACTTTGCAACTTCGGTAAGCTGGCGCTGGTAGTTTTTGATGGTGTGAAGAGATAGCCCACGTTCTACCTGTAGATGTAGCAGAAACTTATCTAGCCATTGCTGGCAAGGTTCGCTTATCAATGCGTCCGTAGACACTACACCTAATATCCCATCATTTCAGGCAAGATGATATTAAGCACTTGCTGAAGCTGTTGAAGTAACAAGGTGTCCATATCTGGGGTGAAGTGGCTGGCGTCACTGCTGCTTATGCCTAAAATACCGAGTTCACGGTTGTCACCAAGCAGCATTAGCGCTACAGACTCCGCAGGGCTTTCTCCGAAAAGAAGCTGGCGTTCGTGCTGAGATAATCGACCGAAGAAAAAGTTGGTATTTTTAAAACGTTTTTCAGTAAATAAACGTTGCTGTAGTTCGGGGATCGCGTGCGGACCTTTAAAGCTTTTAATGACCGCCGATGACAATTGTAAACGCTCTTGAAGCACATCTTCCAAAGTAAACTGAACTTCGGCAACACTTTCACAGCGCAGAAGCTGCACGTTTAAATCGGTGTAAACGCGATATATTTTTTCGTTTTGTTTAGCGATGCTCACCAGCTGATTGAGTTTAAAATTAAGCTGCCTAACTTTCTTTCGAAGCTGATCGCTTTGAATTTCTACTAGTGAAACACTGCCTTTCTGCTCGTGGGGAAGCTTAATTTTTTCAAGAAGGTCGGGGTGCTCGGCAAAGAACTCAGGGTTTTGTAACAAGAACGCGCGCACATCGGCACTCGACAATTCCGTTGTGTCGTTAAATGGCTCAATCAATTGCGTAGCGTTAGACTGCCCTGATAATTCGCTCATAGATTTATATGTCCGTCGTACACGTGCTCAGCAGGCCCTGTCATTTTTAACTCGTTATCTGGGCCAGGCCAGCGTATACGTAAACTGCCTCCGGGTAAGTCTACCCGCACATCTTTTCCTAATTTACCCTGAATCTGGCCAATTGCAACCGCTGCACAAGCGCCGCTACCACAGGCCAAGGTCTCACCTGAACCTCGTTCAAATACGCGAAGTTTAATGTGTGACTCATTGATTATTTGCATAAAGCCAACGTTTACGCCTTCAGGGAAGCGTTCGTGCTTTTCAACAAGCGGACCAATCTCGGCCACATTAGCAGTATCAACGTCGTCGACTTCCATTACGCAATGTGGGTTACCCATCGATGCCGATCCAATGAATAGCGTGCTTTCGCCGACTCGCAATATGTAGGTGTTTTCTTGCTTATTGGCTTTAAGTGGAATATTCGCAGGTTCGAATTCAGGTTTACCCATGTTCACAGTAACCTGACCGTCTTTCTCAAGATACAGCACCATTTTTCCAGCTTTGGTGCTTACGACAATTTTGTTGCGATTAATGAGACCTTTTTGCTTAACAAAGCGTGCGAAGCAGCGCGCGCCATTGCCACACTGTTCTACTTCCGAACCATCTGCATTGAAGATACGATAGTGGAAGTCTTGCTCAGGATCGTAAGGCGGTTCCACCATCAACAGCTGGTCGAAGCCAATGCCGAAGTTTCGGTTAGCCAGTTGCTGAATTTTTTCTTTAGAGAAAAAGACGTTCTGAGTAACGTTATCAATAACCATGAAATCGTTACCCAAACCGTGCATTTTAGAAAATTGAACCTGCATTAAACGCGCATCTATCTTGTTAGTTTGTCTCTAGTTTACGGAAGTTTGTACTCACCTTGCCAGAGATCTTTTTGTTTTTCTCTTTCGCGAACCACAATTGCTTTGTCACCGTCTACCATAATCTCGGCTGGACGACAGCGGCTGTTGTAGTTTGACGCCATAACAAAACCATAGGCACCGGCGCTGCGAACTGCAAGTAAGTCTGTTGGTTCAATGGCTAATTCACGATCTTTTCCTATAAAGTCACCAGTTTCACACACTGGGCCTACTACATCGTAAATACGTGGTGTTGCCGTAGTTTCTTCTTTTACAGGAATAATTTTTTGCCAAGCTGAGTAAAGTGCAGGGCGTAATAAATCGTTCATTGCAGCGTCGACAATGGCGAAGCTTTTTTCTTCACCTTCTTTAATGAATTCAACTTCAGTAACTAAAATACCGGCGTTTGCTGCAATAGCGCGGCCTGGCTCAAGAATAAGCTTTAGGTTTTCACGGCCTACCATTTTTTCAGCCATGGCTTGTGCATAGGCTTTAGGATGAGGTGGTTGCTCGTTGTTATAAGTAACGCCAAGACCACCGCCCACATCTAAATGCTCAATGATAATGTTGCGCTCGGCTAATTCATCAATAAGCAGAAGCAGGCGCTCAAGCGCATCTACAAATGGGCCAATTTCTGTGAGCTGTGAGCCGATATGGCAGTCCATACCAACTACATTTAAATGAGGTAGCGATGCGGCCAATTCATAGGTGGCCAGTGCACGTTCACGGGCAATACCGAATTTGTTCGCCTTCAAACCCGTAGAAATATAAGGGTGAGTTTTAGCATCTACATCCGGGTTTATGCGAAGTGAAATAGGGGCTTTTACGCCCATTTCGCCCGCAACCTGGTTAATGCGGTGAAGTTCAGGCTCCGATTCTACATTGAAACACATAATGCCTTGTTCTAAGGCGAAACGGATTTCGTCGTGTTTTTTACCTACGCCTGAAAATACAACCTTACTTGTATCGCCACCGGCTTCGATTACGCGAGCTAATTCGCCGGCTGAAACGATATCAAAGCCTGAACCTAATTTGGCTAGAACGCTTAATACACCGATGTTCGAATTCGCTTTTACCGCGTAACACACAAGGTGAGGATGCTCACCAATGGCATCATTAAATGCGTGCCAGTGACGCTCTAACGTTGCACGTGAATAGATGTAAACCGGCGTTCTATGCTGGGCTGCAATATCAGAAACAGCCACTTGTTCAGCATGAAGCTGACCTTGGCTGTAGGCGAAATAATCCACTAGTTCAGCTCTCCAGAAGTAGTTACGGGTGAAGTGTTATTGGTGTCAGAGTCGGCGCCGGTTTCTGCATTTTCAGAGGACGCTGGTTCAGCAGACGTGTTTTGTGCAGGCGCCTCAGGAATGTAGAGCGCCCCTTTGTAACCACAGCCACATAATGCTGTGAGCGTTAGCAAGAAAACAACTGACTTTTTAAGCACGAAAAATCCCGCGAAGAATACGACAAATGCCGCTATCATCGCATTGCGGCGTTAAATTGCAAGAGCCAATAATCGTTCTTGTGTTTTATCCCCATATCGAACGTTTTTCCAAAGCGCATCGCACAGGCTTTGCGTATCAGAAAAGTCTTTGTTTTTAAGCCAATCGATAAGAATGTTGGGGTTGTCTGGAAAGGCAATTGCTTCGTTGTCAGGAGCTTCTAGCCACTCTTCAACAATGTCGGTATCAAGTTGAAACAGGGTTTGGCATAAATCCAATTTATTTAACGTAAGCACATTCGATAGTTGCTCAAATTGGCCGTGTAAAGGTTTTATAAGCAGCTTCTTGCCCAGTTGAAGTGCCTCACTCGATAGCTCAAACCCCCCATTGGCAATTACGCCGCTGGCGTGCTGTAGGGCTTTTTGAAAGTGCTTCTTAGACGTTGGGTGCCAATGAATATGTCCCACTTCTTTCGCTTCATCGATGTTCGGGTGGAAGCATTCGAAAACCTGATCGCTTAGCGGTTCCAACATTTGTTGAACATCTTCAATATCTTCAAAAGGTAAGTAAACCAGAACGTGACCATTTCCCGAAGACACAATCGGCTTTTCTGCAACGAATGGCGGAATAATTGGTTGGTTGAAGTGATACCAGTGTACACCTAGTTGAATCTCTGTTGGTGCAAACACTTTCATTAGCAAGGAGTCGAAAATCGTGTTGCCACTTTTAGGGACGTCGTAGGCAAATGCAGCCTGATGGCTAATCGAAATAGAAGGTAGACCTTGCTGTTTAGCTGCCCACGCCGTAACGGGCTCAAAGTCATTGACCAGCAAATCGTAGTTGCTGGTATCAAAGGCTTTCACGTCTTTAATAAACTGGCTTACATTTGCATCTTTAACGGTCGCCCATTTATCAACCCGACCTCCTTTGGTGATAAAGCTCAGGCCAGTAAAGGTTTGGTATTCTCCGAATATTTCCATGTCGAAATACTTCTCAGGGCGACGACCAGTAAACACAAAGTCAACGTTAATGTCATCGCGCTGTGCTAGAGCTGCAGCCATTATTCGCGCACGGGCGATGTGTCCGTTACCGGTGCCTTGCACACCATACAATAATCTCATGCTACCCCAGAATAGAAATGCTCAACGTTGCTATTGTAACGCCTAGAAGCGTCCCTGCGATCACGTCTGATGGGTAATGAACACCCAGTAACACACGTGAAAGACCAATTAACGCGGCCCAGCTGTAAGCCAATACCGCAAACGACGGATAATAATGAGCCACTATGCTCGCCATCAATGTGGCTGCTGCCGTGTGGCCTGAAGGAAGAGAAAATTTATCAGAAGGCGTGACATGTGCTGTTAAATTCATTAGAAAATCGCAAGGGCGAGGGCGCTTGAACATTTTCTTAAGCAGCACATAAATGGGTAATTCCAGCGCATAAGCCATCAGCGCTGTGTAGAGGAAAAGCTCACCGTGTTCAGGCTCAAATGCCCAAAGCAGCGCACCGATAACAAGGTACAGGTAACCATCGCCGGTTTTCGACAGCCAAATAATACTTCTGCAGTCTCTTTTTTGCGTCAGTTTGTACAGGCGATAAAACAAGTCAGTATCGTATTTGGTCAAGGATTTAATCAACATCGCCTTGTCCCCTATCGGTTAATTACTGCACAGGCTAAAGTTCATCTGTGACCAGTGGGTGACGAAAAAAAGAAACTTTTTTGACAGCGAGCTTCGCTTTTACTTTTTCTTTTGTCCTGGCGAACAGATATTAGGAATGGCTATAAAAGACAAAAAGCTAAGCAAAATATGTGCTCATTTTGGGAAGGGGAGAGCAAGTATTGATGAGTTTTAAAAAAAGTAGAAAATTCGACGAAAGGCGTGAAATCAAACGTTTGCATTGCCACATTTAATGCTATGCTAGTTTTAGAAGCGTAAGCAGCGCTTTGTTTTCACTTAATTTTAGTCTTCTCAATTTTAGTAAGGCAGAACGATGGAATACAACACATCTGAATTATGCGATTTGTTTGCTGATAGCGTAGACGTGGTAGATCCAATTTTCGCGAGCTTTGGTGGCCGGTATTCTTTCGGTGGTGAAATTACCACAATTAAATGCTTTGAAGACAGAGGCCTTATCGACCGAGTACTTGCTCAGCCCGGCGCTGGAAAAGTACTGCTTATTGACGGCGGTGGTTCTAGCCGTCGTGCACTGTTCGATGCATCCTCTGCTCAAGTTGCAATCGACAACGATTGGGAAGGGGTTGTGATATACGGCAGCGTGCGAGAAGTTGATAGCCTTGCCGAATTAGATATCGGTGTTTTAGCGGTAGCCGCCATTCCAGTAAATGCTGAGTGTGAAAGTATTGGTGAGGTAGACGTGCCCGTTAACTTTGGTGGCGTTACGTTTTTACCAGAAGATCATTTGTATGCTGATAGCACGGGCGTTATTCTCTCTCCTGAGCCGTTAGATTTAGACTAAACCTTTTTGGTTAGCCAAACGCTACTGGTAGCGAAATAAATGATTAACTAAAAAGAAAACGGAGGCCAAAAACCTCCGTTTTTTATCTTTTACTGCGCCAGCTAGGTTGAAGCGAGACTATTTATTCGCTTCTTCGAACACGCTATTCAAATACATGGCAATGCGAATTCCCGCCATCTGCAAACGCTTTTTAGCAGTAGGCAGGTGGTTGTATAAGTAGTCATAGCTCATATTGTTGGCGTCATCAGGATAAATGGTATCGCGAATAGCGGTGCTTTCTTCAATCCACACCATAGGGTCGGTGGTGGCCCAACTGCGAATATCCTTCGCCGTAATAGCTTTTGTTAACCAAGACGTCCACTCTGAGTACGACAGGTCACGCTGATCTAGCATTTGCGAGTCCCACACGCGATGTAAGTTAGAGTCTTGCCAGAAGAAGCGCACTTTTACATCGTTACCGCCACGATCAGTTCCGTTTCCGGCATGAAGCGGCTGATGAAGGTCGCCAATAATATGCACAATGAACTGAAGAGCCAGACGCTTTTCTTCAACGGTGGCGGTGTCGCTTTTTAACGTTTCAGTAAACTGCTTTAACGCGGTAACCGCATCACCTTGCTTTGGTGCGCCAACTTCTTCGTAGGTCTTTCCTTTAGGTACAGATACATAGTGCCAAGGGCTAGCGGTTTTCTGCCAAAATTCGCTTGGGTCAGAACGCATTTCGTCAGCGTGAGTTGAGGCTTCAGCCAACGAACCGTGTGGTAATAACTCCATTAGTGCAGCTTGTGAAAGAGGGCTAAGATATTGCTCGGCAATAGCGCCAGTCACTCGGTGACCGGTTTGCCCCCATCCGAAAGCGGGTGATGAAATACACAATGTAAATAGCGTGCTCAGCGCAACTGAGCAAATCCTGTTTGCAAACGCGAACATGGTTAATCCTCAGAATGTTTGGAAGACTGGTAGCCCCATCTTGCGACAAGAGACTGCTCAATACCTAGGTGGTCTAGTATGCGCGCCACCACAAAATCTACCAAGTCATCGATAGTTTTAGGATTGTGATAAAAACCAGGCGCTGCAGGCATAATAGTAGCACCCATTTGCGAAAGCTTGAGCATATTTTCTAGATGAATAGAAGAAAGTGGCATTTCACGAGGCACCAAAATAAGTTGTCCACGCTCTTTTAGAACGACATCAGCTGCGCGCTCAATAAGGTTGTCGCTAGCGCCAATGCTAATGGCCGACAGGGTGCCTGTTGAACACGGGCAAACTACCATTTTAGCTGGTGCTGCTGAGCCTGAAGCTACTGGTGAAAACCACTCTTCTTTGCCAAAAACCTTGATTTGGTCTGGCTTTGCATTGCAATGCTCGGTAAAAAACGCGGCAGCGTCTTCGGGTCGCCCGGGTATCTTGACGTTCTCTTCGGTGGCAAACACCACTTTGGCAGCGGAAGAGATTAATACATACACCTGATAATCGGCGCTAACTAACGATTTCAATAGTGTAAGCGCATAAGGCGCGCCAGATGCGCCTGTGATAGCAAGCGTGACTTGCTTGTCATGTTTCATTGTATAGCCTCTGTAGATGACAAGCATAATGCGCTTGTCTATCGGGTAACACTTCGTTTTATTCTGTCTATTTACAATTTGGACTTCATTTTTAGGGCGTCGAGTAATCGGCCATGAATGCCTTCAAAACCGCCGTTACTCATTACAAGAATATGATCGCCCGGTTGTGCTACGTTGCAAACGCCTTGAACGATCTTCTCAACATCTCTGAAGCAGTGCGTAGGCGCGTTGCTGTGCGCTACCGAATCGACTAACGACCAGTCCATGCCTTCAGGTTCAAAAAGGTAAACCTCATCGGCTTTCTGCCATGAGTTTGCCAGCGTATCTTTGTGCACACCCATTTTCATCGTGTTAGAGCGCGGCTCTAGCACAGCCAGAATACGGGCATTACCTACTTTCTTGCGCAGTCCATCAAGTGTAGTCGCAATTGCAGTAGGGTGGTGTGCAAAGTCGTCATAAAGGGTGATGTTGTTTACTTCACCCTTTACTTCCATGCGACGCTTAACATTCTTAAAAAATGATAAGGCGTCTATGGCATCAGGTAAGGTAACACCTGCATGGTGGGCGGCAGCGATAGCCATTAAAGCATTGTCCACATTGTGTTGACCAACCAAAGCCCAGGTTACCGTTCCAGCTATAACGCCGTTATGTAATACATTGAATTCACTGCCGTCCTTCTTTAACAGTTCTGCATGCCACTCTTTGCCCAACGATTGGCGAGAAGACCAGCAACCTTTCTTCAGCATATCCTCAATTGCGGGCGTATTGTTAGGTGTAAGAATAAGCCCGTTTTCTGGCACCATGCGAACCAAATGGTGGAACTGGGTTTGAATAGCCCCAAGGTCAGCAAAAATATCTGCATGGTCAAACTCAAGGTTGTTAATTACCAAGGTTTTTGGACGATAGTGTACGAACTTAGAACGCTTATCGAAAAATGCGCTGTCGTATTCGTCAGCTTCAATGACAAAAAAGGGGCTTTCACCCACGCGAGCCGATACGCCAAAATTCTCTGGTACGCCGCCAATCAAATAACCGGGATTAAGACCAGCGTGTTCTAAAATCCACGCGACCATACTGCTAGTAGTCGTTTTACCGTGGGTACCTGATAACCCAATGACCCAACGATCTTTTAGTAAGTTATCAAGCAGCCATTGTGGGCCGCTAGTGTAAGGCAGGTTTCGGTTTAACACGTATTCAACGGCGGGGTTACCGCGCGACATCGCGTTACCAATTACTACCATATCTGGCGCTGGATCAAACTGGCTTTCGCAATAACCTTCGGTCAACTCAATGCCTAATGCTTCAAGCTGGGTGCTCATGGGCGGATAAACGTTTTTATCAGACCCTGTTACTTTGTGGCCGAGTGATTTAGCAATAGCGGCGATGCCGCCCATAAAACTTCCACAAATGCCTAAAATATGTACATGCATAGCGCATTCTCAATGAATTATCATGTTATTGGGGTACTGTATCAGAACCCCGTGGCCTATAGATAATTCAATTTTAATCATTCAGTAAATGCCTTAAGCCGTTGTAACACGCTAAACACCTATGAATCTATGATGTGCAAACTGGTATGGTGTGTGTATGACATTTTACGGGCGTGTTCCACTTACCCAAGAACACGGTTACAATCTAACCACAGGTTTAAAACCTGTGTGCTTCAGACAAACGCCGGTAAGGAAAGCTGAGCGACTGGTAGCACAACACCCTACACACGAAAAAAAGGCTTACATTCAATGAAACGTTTAAATTCCCAATTGCAACAAGACGGTGCACCGCTTGAGTTAATTTTACTCATTCGTACACTGCTAGCGGGCTGTAAAGAAATTTCTTTCCGCGTGAGTCAAGGCGCACTTGCTGGCGTGCTCGGTTCAACCCTTTCAGAAAACGTACAGGGCGAAACACAGAAAAAGCTCGACGTTATCTCTAACCACATTTTAAAAGACACGCTAAGGGAATCTGGCTACGTAAAAGCCATTTCTTCTGAAGAAGAAGATGACGTTGTGCCGTGTAATCCAGACGGTAATTACTTAGTAAGCTTCGACCCGCTAGATGGGTCGTCAAACACTGAAATTAACAGCCTAATCGGTACTATTTTCTCTATTACCCATGCGCCTCAGTGGATGAAACCAGATGATCCGTCTGCTTTCTTACAGCCTGGAACGCAGATGGTAGCTGCAGGCTATGTGCTGTATGGCCCGTCTACTATGCTGGCGTTGACGACGGGTCGCGGCACGCACATTTATACGCTTGATAAAACCCACGGTGGTTTCCTGCTTACTCACCCTAATATTCAAGTACCTGAGCAAACGTCAGAGTTTTCGATTAATGCGTCCAACCAGCGTCATTGGGAACCTGCAATGCAGGCATACATTGCCGACCTTCTAGCAGGTAAAGATGGCCCTAGAGGCAAAAACTTTAATATGCGCTGGGTAGCGGCAATGGTGGGTGATATTCATCGTTTGCTTTGTCGCGGTGGCATCTTTATGTATCCATTCGATAACAGGGACCCGTCTAAGCCAGGTAAATTACGCTTACTTTACGAAGCTAACCCGATGGCATTCTTAATGGAGCAAGCAGGTGGAAAAGCAGAAACAGGCACTGGCCGAATTCTGGAAGTTATGCCTGAAGAAATTCATCAACGTGTACCGTGCATTATCGGCTCTAAAGAAGAAGTTGAGATGTGCTTGAGCTACAACGACAACGCGAAATAGCGAAAAAGCAGCAAAATTTAACGAAAAATAAAGAGATTAGTACGACATGGGTCGTAAAGCGTTTTTATTTTGCTGCTGTCACCGTATACTTAACCCAAAATTTCTTATACATCATTGAAAGGACCAAAGAATGAGCTTGAGTGCTATTTCTGCTGGTAAAAACGTACCAGACGAAGTAAATGTGATCATCGAAATTCCAGCACACGCTGACCCGGTGAAGTACGAAGTAGACAAAGACACAGGTGCACTATTTGTTGACCGTTTCATGGCAACTTGCATGCACTACCCAACTAACTACGGTTACGTGAACAACACGTTGTCTGAAGATGGCGACCCAGTTGACGTTCTAGTAATGACTCCGTTCCCACTACTTGCAGGTTCTGTCATTAAGTGTCGTCCAGTTGGCGTACTAAACATGACTGACGAGTCTGGTAAAGACGCAAAAGTACTAGCGGTACCAGTAGACAAGCTTTCTACTATCTATCGTGACGTTAAAGAAATTGCAGACGTACCTCCGCTTCTTCTTAAGCAAATTGAGCACTTCTTCGAGCACTATAAAGATCTTGAAGAAGGCAAATGGGTGAAGATTGACGGTTGGGCAGACGCTGCCGCTGCAAAAGAAGAAATTACCGCAAGCATCGCGCGTTTCGAAGCAGAATAATTCACGCTGCTTTAAATTGATGATACAAAGGGCTGGTGTAATACCAGCCCTTTTTGTATGTGGCTAAAAAGTGAAGATTGAAAACGACAAGCAAAAGCCGATACAAAAAAGCGAACAAAATACTCAACGATAGAGAGCAGTATGATCCACCATAAATTATCCATGACTTCATTGTTTGCTGTAATAATGATGGTTGTAACTTTCAACTCTTTGGCAGATGAAACTCCTACTGAAGTATACTGGGAAGACCTAGTGCCTGAGGGCTTTAATGAGCTCGCGCCACCTTCAGTTCAACACAATGGCGAGATGAGTCAGCTTCAGCCTGACGCACCGGTTGTCGATACCTTTGATGGTAAACGGGTGAAAATCCCGGGTTTTGTTGTGCCGCTAGAAGGTACGGCAGAGCTAACCACTGAGTTCTTACTTGTTCCATATTTCGGAGCCTGTATTCACGTACCACCGCCGCCGTCTAATCAAATTGTTTACGTAAAATTTGAAGAAGGTGTGCGCATAGATAATATTTACGATGCAATTTGGGTAACCGGCGAACTGTCGACTGACGGTTGGAAAGGCGATATTGCGTCTGTAGGTTACCGTTTGAAAGGCGAAGCCGTAGAAGGGTTTTAAGCATAAAACGTTTAAAAAGGATATCAGGTGTTTACAGGTTTATCAGCGTTTCCCATTACCCCCTTTAAACAAGAAGCTATTGATTACAAAGCGTTTAAAGGGCTTGTTGATAATTTGGCTTCGGCGAATGTAGATTCAATTTGCGCGATAGGTTCAACTGGGCTGTATCCTTATCTAACGCGAGAGGAAAAGTACGACGTAGCAAAGCTCGCCGTTGACCACGCAAATGGCATTCCTGTTATGGCAGGCGTTGGGGCGCTTCGTACCTATGACGTGCTAAAAAACGTTGAAGCTGTGCAGCAAGCAGGTGTTAATGCTGTGCTGTTAGCACCCGTTTCCTATCAAGTGCTTAACGAAGAAGAAGTGTTTGGCCTATATGAGGCCGTGAGTCACGAGGTATCTGTGCCTATCTGCGTTTACGAAAATCCTCGTGTGACTAATTTTACCTTCAGCGATGATTTATACCGCCGTATTGGAAAATTACCGAATATCGGAGCGATTAAAATACCCGGAACTCCATTTGCCAAAAGCGCAATGGATAATAGTTCTAACAAGGATATCTCCCCCTCTGGAGCAAGCAATAGCGAAGGCGCTCGCCGATTAGCATCATTACGAGAGATAGTGCCTGCACACATTGCTATAGGCGTGAGTGGTGATAGTTTTGGCGCAGCAGGAATGAGTGAAGGTTGTGACCTTTGGCTTTCCGTTATAGGGGGAATATTCCCGCGAACCGTAATGCGTATTATCGACGCCGCTCAGTCTGGTAATGCTGTTGATGCACAGGCTCAGTCACAAGCGTTAAGCGGAATATGGAGCATGTTTGCGCGCAATGGCGGCGGCTTGCGTGTGGTTGCAGCCGCGGCAGAAATTTTGGGCTATTGTGAAACGCCTAGCTTGCCTGCACCCTTCTTACCTATCGACAAAAATGAGTACAGCGAGCTAGAGCACATCATCACGAAGTTATCGTTAAGCTAGCCCTGCGTATAAATCTGTTCAGCGCGGTTAAACAGAAGCCAAGACGTTAAAATGTACTTGTCGTTACTTTTTGGAATTTGGCCGCGATGCGTGTGAGTAAAATAGGCAGGCGCAATCACCATTCTGCCTGCTTTAGGCTTAACCGCACGGTTTTGATAATAAAACTCCGTCTCGCCGCCTTCTTCCACATCGTTTAAGTAGTACATAAACAGCAATACGCGGTGCAGTGCGTCGTTATGTTGAAGCTGTGGATAGACCTCTGAATGCCAGTACGGGTAGCCACCATTGCCCGCGGTGTAGCGCTGTGCATTTACATCGCCGACCCGAAACAGGTAATTCACCAAATTCGCCAAATTGGGTTTGCCCACTTCATTAAAATTTTCACCTGTTACTTTTACCGGTTCACCAGTTTTGGGATGGCGTACGGTCAAGCCAATAGGCCCAACAAGCGCAAAGTAGTACTTTTCAATGTAGGAGACCAGCTGCTGCCCGGTGTGCTGCATCACTTGTTGAAATAAGTCTTTAAATTCCGGGTTGCGACTTATCGATACATCCATGCTGCGCTTTTTATCTAAGTCGACGCCACCACCGGTGCGGCCTTGAGACAAATTAGGGCTGCTTTCAAAGCGTTCCATGAGTTGTTTGCACAGCTCTGGTGGTAACACATCATCAATAACTTCAATTAAATCGCTCATGGAGACCTCGTACTGCGCTTTATTACTGAGTTGGTACTTCTTTAAAGTGAGACTGTAGTTCTGATTTCACTTTATCCGGGATAGGCGCAGAGCGCTGTGTTTTATAGTCAAAATGTACCATGGTGGTGATGCCTGTTGAGCACAGCTTATCGTCTTGCCATAACTCTTGAAACACGTCGAATGCACTGTTGCCTAGCCGGCTAACGTAGGTTTTAACCGTCACAGGTTTGCCATAAAAAATTTGAGCTAAAAAATCGACTTTGTAGCTGGCTAAAATTAACGGCCAATTTTGTAAGTCTAGTTCAGGGGTAAACATTCTGAAAATAGGCTCTCTGGCTGCTTCAAACCAAGCGACTAATGCTGTGTTACTTACATGCTGTAAGGCATCTGTTTCACAAAAACGTACGTCGAATGACGTAACTAATGGTACTGAATGGCTCATATTTTTTAGTAGGGTTCTTTGTTTATTTAGCTTTCACTCTAGCATTATGCCGCAGCTATTTCAGTCATTTATCAAACAGTAATTGATCCGGATGGAAAACATTTTTAACACCTAACCAAAACATACACATTCAAAAACAAGTTGATTTATGCAAATTTTTGCGCAAATATTTGCATAAATGAGTTTGAAGAAAAATCACAAGGTGCCTATTTATGATCAGAAGTCCTCAGTTTGGCGCGATACTGTTGCGTGCTAGCGAGCTTATTGCAACTCAAGGCCAAGAGGTATTTGAAGCACTTAATATTAGTCTGCCTGCAAATCGTATTTCTCTGGTACTGGCGATTCATACTCAAGGGCCTCTTTCGTCAACTGAGCTAGCAAGTCACATTGGTCTTTCACGTCAACTTATTGAAAGTCGGTTGAAGCAAAGTGTTGCAGACGGCTTTTTTGTTTCTGTGCCCGATGAACGAGACTCGCGAAAGCGCGTGTACGATATTGCGCCTAAAGCAAAGGCCGAGGCGGCGCAGATAGTGACGATAATGCAAGAATTTGAAGACGTATATGATGCCCTTTGGGAAGAGATAGAGGTCAATCTTGAAGCCTCTCTCAAAAGCATGGAGCAGGCGCTAAAAAAACAATCGCTTCTTACGCGCTTAAATGAACAATTTCCTTATCACTCCAATTCATAATAGGGAACATTATGATTTATCGAATTATTATATTGCTGTCATTACTCCTTCCGCTAAGCAGCTGCGCACAAAGCCAGGGTTTCAATACGAAAGAAAGCTGGCAAGCCTTTGTTCAAACTGTTGAAGATAACTACGCCTACTTAGATACGGCACCTACCGACTGGGAAGCTTTAAAAGCGTACTACCAACCCCTTGCAATAAACGCGACAACGCAAGAGGAATTTGTCGACGTATTGCAGGTGGTGAAGCAGTTTTTTATCGACCCGCATTTTAACGTATCACCGCTAAACGAAGCGGACTACAGCGTCACACCAACGGGGTCTGATATTTGGGTGGAAAAGCAAGGCGATGACTTTGTTATAACACGTATTAAAGCGGGCAGTGCTGCTGCCAAAAGCCAGTTAGCCTTAGGTGACATGATTGTAGGTATTGACGGCGAGTCTACAGAAGCCGCAATACAACGCGTTTTTGGAAACACATCGCTACCGCTTACTGACGCACATAAAACGTGGGCGGTTAATGTGGCTTTAGGTGGGCGTCGCAATCAAGAAAGACACATTGAAGTGGCGTCTGATTTTGATGATGCCAAACGCGTGCAATTAGCAGCTAGTTACGAAGCTATTAATCTACTTCGAACAAAAGCTCCTCTGGTAGTTAAGCAGAAAGAGGGAATCGGGTACATCCGCTTTAATAATAATCTAGGTAATTCTGAAACCGTTCGTGCGTTCAAAGAAGCTCTTGAGTCACTTGAATCAACACAGGGGTTAGTGATTGACCTGCGTAATACGCCGAGCGGGGGAAACACTGGTGTAGCTGAGCCTATCTTGGGGCACTTTGTAAATGCCAAAACCGCATATCAAGGTTACAAAATTCAAAATGCGGGAAAACCCTACCAAGAAGCAGAGCTACACTTGGCCTATGTTACCCCTTCATTACCTTATTACAGTAAGCCAGTAGTGGTACTCGTTGGTCATTGGACCGGCAGTATGGGAGAAGGTATGGCTATTGGCTTTGATGCCATTGGTGCAAAGGCGGTAATCGGCACACCCATGGCTGATTTGCTTGGCGGGATAAATCAATTTCAATTACCTGATTCGACCATAACTTTAGAGCTGGGTTTTGAACGTCTTTACCATGTGAACGGCTCATATCGAGAGGACTTTGTGCCCCAGGCGGTATCTTGGGACGGGCATACAGCCAGTGACTCAGAATTAAATGCTGCAATAGCTCTGTTAAAAGCAATATAGCTCAATTACATACAAAGCTAGAAAGCACTTTCGTATTTACTTACAATCCGCTTCTAACTTTTTGAGCGAACATACTATGACTGCGATTGGGATTGACTACGGTACATCAAATTCTGAGGTTGTGTATTTTGATGGAACGGCCCATCAGCACATCAAACTCGACCCGTTAGATAAGAAGGGCAATAAAATCCGTTCTTCGGTGTTCATCTATTTTGAAGATGAACTGCCGCCGCCTCCTGATGCCATGGTCGAAGCGAAAGTGGCGCAGTTACAGCGCGTTATCAGTGAGCAAATAGATAAGGCGAAGGACGGCTATTATTCGGCAAAAGATCCAAAAGAACAGGCGATGTATAGCGACCGTATCGACTCGCTGCGCGGTGATTTGCACAACAAGCCTGCATTACAGCGTAAAGCTATTGCACAATTGATGCATGCCATGTCGCTAGACGAAATCCCTTTGCTGCGCTTAGTAAAGCACGGCAAGTTTGCGTTTGGTGAAGAAGGGTTTAGGCGCTTTCTTAAAATGCCTGATAAAGGCCGTCTAATTTATTCACCTAAGAACTTTCTAGGCGCCTCGCTAGACGGTGACCAAAAACAAGCATTCATCGGTATTATTGCTAAGCAGTTGGCGTACTTTAAACAGTGTGCAGAGCAGCAGCTAGGCAAGGTTGTTAATAATGCGGTAATTGGCCGTCCAGTTAAGTTTCACGGTACCCGTGGTGAAGAAGGGAACGCGCAGGCCATTCAAATAATGACTGAAGCGGCGACGAAAGCTGGGTTTTCAGGGGTTAACTTCTTAGATGAACCCATAGCAGCGGCGTATAAAATTGAGCAAACCCTACCAAGGGATACCACTACGCTGATTGTCGATATTGGTGGGGGGACCACGGATATTTGCTGTATTAAGCTTTCCCCAGAGCGTTCAAATCAGCTTGATCGCAAAGAGGATGTTCTGTCGGTAACAGGCAGGCGTTTAGGCGGCATGGATTGCGACAAAAGCTTGGTGCTAAAGGCTATTGCCCCAGAAATGGGAATGGGCCTTAAGATGATTAACGGGCTTCCTGTTCCTCCTACGTACTTCTCTGATATGTGCGCGGTTGATAACATTCCTGCACTCACCCGCTTTTTCTCTGACGATTACGGGTTAGATATTTCTCAAACCATGTCTGTGATTAAAGAGCCAGCCCAATTAGAACGCTTGCTTATTGTTCAGGAGAACAAGTTGTCTGCCCGCGTGGTGAACTCGGCTCGATTAGCCAAGGAACTACTGTCGAGTAAGCAGAACATTACCTTGCCGCTGCACTATATCGAAGATGATTTTGACGTGGAGATTTCGCAAGACTCGCTCAAAAAGGCATTAAAACCTTGGCTTGATAAAGTGAAAGCGCTAGTGGTGGAATGCTTGGAAAATAGCAGTGAAAAGCCAGAAGTGGTGATGATCACAGGTGGTATGAGTTTATCGCCAATCGTGGTTGATGCGCTATATGAAAACCTACTTACCGGTTTACCTCGATTAGAGAATGACGCTTTCAACTCGGTGTGCGAGGGATTAGCTATTCAAGCGGCGAAGCACACTTAACCTTTTCTATTCTTTTTTCGATATGAAAAACACTAAGCCTTAGCGTAGTAGCGTTTACTGCGCTAAGGCTTTTTTGATCAGTGCTTAAGGATATTGTGTTCTTTTAGATAAATCGCGATGGCCTCAGGCGACTCGAAGGCTTTTAACAGCATTTCTTGTGCGCGTGCTTTCACATCATTGTCTTCTGATGATGACAGTAGGTGATACCATGTTTTCACTAAGGCTAATGGCGGCGTTTGGTTCATTAGTTGTCGCTCCAGCAATTCTTACTGCAAAAATACACAAAAATCATCGTAACGTATGATTTGCCAATACAAGCTCTGACCAGCATGGAAAAACGTGTAAATAAACGTCATCGCGCACTTCTTACAAGCTGCTGTGTAAATTACACAGCAACAAAATAGAAAACGAGTGCGCTTTACGCTAACGGATTTACCTCGTTACCGGCTCAAGCTTGTGTGAGCATGGGTTTCAGGAATCGACCTGTATGTGAAACTTCTTGTTGTGCCACATGCTCAGGTGTTCCCTCTGCAATAATCTGGCCACCTCCGGATCCACCTTCGGGTCCAAGGTCAACAATCCAGTCTGCGGTTTTAATCACATCTAGGTTATGCTCAATAACCACAACGGTATTACCGTGATCGCGTAGTCTGTGAAGGACGGCTAATAACTGTTTAATATCGTGGAAATGCAACCCGGTGGTTGGCTCATCCAAGATATAGAGTGTTTGCCCAGTGTCTCTTTTTGACAACTCTTTCGCCAATTTCACGCGCTGTGCTTCACCACCCGATAACGTAGTGGCTGCTTGACCTAGTCGAATATAAGACAAGCCCACGTCCATAAGGGTCTGCAATTTACGTGAAATAGCCGGAATAGCATCGAAGAACTGACGGGCATCCTCCACCGTCATTTCTAATACTTCGTGAATGTTCTTATCTTTGTACTTTATCTCTAGGGTTTCACGGTTATAGCGTTTGCCCTGACACACGTCACAAGGCACATATACGTCTGGCAAAAAGTGCATTTCCACTTTAATTACGCCGTCACCCTGACACGCCTCACAGCGACCGCCTTTCACGTTAAAGCTAAAGCGGCCAGGCTTGTAACCCCGTGAACGCGACTCTTGAGTGCCGGCGAACATTTCACGAATAGGTGTGAAAATGCCAGCGTAAGTCGCTGGGTTAGAGCGCGGGGTTCTGCCGATAGGGCTTTGGTCAATATCGACCACTTTATCTAGCTGGTCTAATCCTGTCATCGACTTATGCGGCGCCGGTTCAGAAGTAGTCGCCTTGTTCAGCTCGCGTTGCGCTATTTTGTAGAAAGTGTCATTAATCAGCGTTGATTTACCCGAGCCCGATACACCGGTTACACAGGTCATTACACCGGTAGGTATACGTAAATCAACAGACTTCAAGTTGTTACCGGTTGCGCCTAAAAGCTCTAGCCACTTGTCGTCTTTCACCGGTGTACGTGTTGCAGGGATATCTATTTTCTCTCTGCCAGATAAGTACTTTCCAGTAAGTGAGTGTTCACTGTTTTTGATGTCTTCCAGTGAGCCTTCGGCGATAATCTCACCGCCATGCACACCTGCACCTGGGCCAATATCTACAATGTAATCGGCTTCGCGAATGGCATCCTCGTCGTGCTCTACAACTAGAACAGTGTTACCCAGGTCACGCAAATGCGTAAGCGTACCAAGTAAGCGCTCATTATCCCGTTGGTGAAGTCCGATAGAGGGCTCATCCAGCACGTACATAACGCCCACTAAGCCTGCGCCAATTTGACTTGCCAGTCGAATACGCTGAGCTTCACCGCCCGATAGAGTATCGGCGCTGCGCGACATAGAAAGATAGTTAAGACCTACGTTTACCAAGAAGCGCAAGCGGTCCATGATTTCTTTCAAAATCTTCTCGGCTATCTGAGCACGTTGACCTTCAAGTTTCAGTGTCTCGAAGAATCCGTACGCATCGGCAATCGACATGTCAGCAATGGCTGGCAGGTTGGTGTCTTGTATAAATACATTACGTGCTTCAACACGCAGACGGGTGCCGTTACAGCTACTGCAGTGCTGCTGGCTTAAATATTTTGCTAGCTCTTCACGCACCGAGTTCGACTCGGTCTCGCGATAGCGACGCTCCATATTTGGGATAATGCCCTCAAATGGATGCTTACGCTCCATTACGTCGCCGCGCTCATTTATGTACTTAAACGACAGCGACTTGCCTTTAGACCCGTAAAGCACAATGTCCTGGTGCTTTTTATCGAGCTCTTCAAATGGCGCGGTAAGGCTAAATTTATAATGGTCTGCTACTGCCTGTAGCATTTGAAAATAGTAATAGCTGCGCTTGTCCCATCCGCGAATAGCGCCGCCAGACAGACTCAATTCGGTATTGCCGACTACGCGTGCGGGGTCAAAGAACTGTCTTGTGCCTAAGCCGTCACAGGTAGGGCAGGCGCCCGCTGGGTTGTTAAATGAAAACAGGCGCGGCTCTAGTTCACTGATGCTGTAACCACAGTGTGGGCAGGCGAAATTAGCAGAAAACACAATTTCTTCTGCGTCTTTATCGTCCATATCAGCCACAACCGCGTTGCCGCCAGCAAGGCTGAGCGCCGTCTCGAATGATTCAGCCAAACGCAGCGCCATATCGTCGCGCACTTTAAAGCGGTCGACCACAACTTCGATGGTGTGTTTCTTGTGCAAATCGAGAGGCGGCGGATCGGATAGATCACACACTTCACCGTCGATTCGCGCGCGAATAAAGCCTTGAGCAGATAGGTTTTGCAGCGTCTTAACGTGCTCGCCTTTACGCTCTTTAACAATAGGTGCTAGCAGCATTAACTTACTGCCCTCGGGCATCGCTAACACTTTATCGACCATTTGGCTGACCGTTTGTGCATCTAGCGGCACATCGTGGTCTGGACAGCGTGGCGTGCCCACTCGCGCGAACATCAAACGCAGATAGTCGTATATTTCAGTGATGGTACCCACCGTTGAACGAGGGTTATGCGATGTTGATTTCTGCTCAATGGATATTGCTGGTGATAAACCCTCAATATGATCAACATCTGGTTTTTCCATCATAGATAGAAACTGACGAGCATAGGCAGACAAAGACTCAACGTAACGACGCTGGCCTTCTGCATAAAGCGTGTCGAATGCAAGAGACGATTTACCCGAGCCAGAAAGGCCGGTTATCACCACCAGTTTGTCTCGTGGCAGTGTTAAATCGATGTTTTTCAAGTTGTGGGTGCGAGCACCGCGAATTTCGATTTTATCCATTGAAGCCTAAATGAGAGAAAAAGAATCAGTATGCCATAGGTGTCAAGTAAAGTGATATGACATTCAAGTTATACTGTAAGCGGAGTAAGCAGATCACCTCACGGACATAAGCTTACGATTAGATCTCGCTTATCGACATTGCAAAGTGGTGATTTTATCCCCACTTTTAAACCCCTATTAAGGCAAAAAGGCTAAATCGACCCATTGAGCGGGAGAAAACGCCAATTGTATTAATCGAATTTAAGGTAAGTGGGCGCAAGAGCAATTTATGCTACACTTCGCGACCTTATTCTTGATGCTGCAGAAACAAGTGTTCTCTGCGCGCTTTTACGTTTTTTTGATTTTATTTATTGAGGGAAAAAGACGCTTTGAACGCTTTGGAATTACGCGCCGCGCTTGCACTCGCCTCCGTTTACGTATTACGCATGATGGGGCTGTTCATGGTTATGCCCGTGTTGGCTGTAGCCGCAATGGACTACCCGGATTACTCGCCGCTGTTGGTAGGGCTTGCCGTGGGTGGATATGGCCTAACCCAAGCTGCGCTGCAAATTCCTATGGGTATGATGTCTGACAAATGGGGGCGTAAACCCGTTATTTTGCTAGGGCTTGCTGTATTTGCATTAGGAAGCTTTGTCGCAGCAAACGCCGACAGTATGGCCATGATGATTGTTGGGCGTATTCTTCAAGGCGCTGGGGCAATTGCAGGAGCGATAATGGCGCTGGCTACGGATGTAAGCCGGGAAAGTCAGCGAGCCAAAGTGTTAGCTATCATAGGCATAGCCATTGGCTTTTCATTCTATTTAGCCGTTATTTTAGGACCTCTTATTGCGAACAGCTACGGGCTTGCTGGTGTGTTTGGTATTACTGGTATTCTGGCGATTCTTTGCATGCCGCTGGTTAAATGGGTAGTGCCAAACGGTGTGCAGCTGAGCAGTGGCGATACACTGCCACAAAAAGACCAGCTAAAGCGCTTAGTCTTCTCTTCTCAGTTATGGCGTTTAAATATCAGCGTGATGATTCTACATATGATGATAACGCTGTTGTTTGTTCAACTGCCCGTAACGCTACTGAATTTTGATATGACGCTAGATAGTCACTGGACGGTTTACTTACCCGTTTTAGGCGCGTCAATTGTAGGTCTAATTATCATGATGGGGGCAGCAAGAGGCCGTACGCCTAAATCGCTCCTTGTAACCGGCGTTGTATTAATGGGCGGCGCGTTTTTGGCGCTGAGTTTAGAGGACCATAGCTGGTGGTGGGTTACCGCGGCCGTAGTGCTTTTCTTTACCGGCTTTAATTATTTGGAAGCGAATTTCCCTGCATTGGTGTCGAGCATTGCGCCTGCGGGACAAAAAGGAACGGCCATGGGCCTCTACGCCAGTTTTCAATTTTTCGGTGCGTTTTTGGGCGGTGTAATTTCAGGTTTCGTCACCGATATTTGGTCGCAAGAGTTCGCTTATGGCATTGGTGCTGCTAGCACTCTGCTTTGGCTTTTTATTATTCTTGGTGTTAAAGAAGTGAGCCGGGTTAAGCGCGTAATGATGCATGGTGAATTTAACGGTTCAAATGTTTCCACTATCGAAGCTGAATTGATGTTAGTACCTGGTGTATTAGAAGTGACACTAAACAGTCAAAATAACGCGGTATACCTGAAAGTAGATCGCGATTTCGATGCGGTAAAAGCGCGAGACGTGTTGTCTGCATAGTTTCTTGTGCTTATATCGCCTCTAGTTCGCTTAGCGCATTACCGCAGTTGTGTAACAGTGAAGACTTTATACGTTTGGTGGCATCATCAATGGCGGTTTTCATTGCATCGATAGCAATCTGATTGCTCTCTTTTTCACTGACACTGGCGTTCACATTCATGCTTTGCCCTCTGAAGGTGGTGGCGGGTGAATACTCATCGGCATAGTCAGGTTTGTACTTAACATTAAGCACCACGGTGGCAACCATATTACTTCCTAAGCTTTTTATAAACGCGCGGTTTAGTACTACTTTCACGCTGTTGGCTGCTTCAATATCCGGGCTGACATTCATCGCTTCTAAGCTTTGCTGTAACAGTGAATAGAGCGTGTCTTCTGTTACATTACTGCTTCCAACGAGCAAGTCTTTACTCGACCGTATGTCGATTAGTTCTGCCAAGTTAATTGGACAAGCTTTCGCTTTAGACATGGTTAGCTGATAGTCTTTTCTCTGCGACGCAGGAATTAATGATGAGTCAAGCTCGGGTGGCGTAGACTCGCAGGCAATAAGTAAGGGTAGGGCACAGCAGGCAACAATAAGTCGAGCTGGTGATGTAGCGTAAGACATGGAAAATGTTCTACTTTTCATTAAATTATTTTTGTTTTATGCAGATAAATTATGCAAGTAATATTGTCTTTAGTATAAGAAAGTTTGTATCGCTAAGAAACAGAACAACTGTTGCAAACTGTTACAGCTTGTTTAGCATAGGTGTGGGACTGTTGATTTTGCTGAGCGAGTTTTTAATCAGCGACACAACCATTACACCTATGTAACCTGAATAAAAATTTCGCCATAACCATTCAACACGGACAGTTCTTTAATGATGAGCTTAAAAAACGCGGTAATTAGTGTAGTTGCAAGTGTGTCACTTATTGGGTGCGCAATTAACGTGTCCCCTTCGGCCTTCTTTTATCAAGACACTCAGCAAAAGCCCCTTGATACTACGAAGCTACACGCGGCAATTCAAAAAGACAAAACCTCAGCGGGCATAACCCGTGTTGAAATGAAAAATGACGCTGGGTTAACTTTGAGAGGCGTTGCTGTTTCTTACCCTGACCCTATTGTTAACATTGTTTTCTTTGCAGACAATCGTATGCCTGTAAGCGAAAACAACAGCGTTATTCATAGACTGGGTAAGTTGCCCGCTAATATATTGTGGCTCGATTATCAGGGAGTAGGAGCCAGTGATAAAGCGAAGGACTTAAGTATTAACGCTATTAAACAAGATGCGTTAACCCAGTTTGACTATGTAGCAAGTGCGTTTGACGCCTCAATTCCCACCATCGTTCACGGCCGAGGTATAGGCAGCTATTTCGCAAGCTATGTTGCTGCAAATAGAAAGATAGACGCTTTAGTATTAGACGGCGCTTTCAATAATATCTCTGATTTAATTGCCAACATGGTGCCAGGCTTCTCTAATTCATTCACAAACATGAAGCTTCACGATGAAGTTCATAGTATGCAAATAGCCCCAATCTTGCGTCACTATGAGGGACCGCTATGGCTGGTGGTGGGTGAGGAAGACAAAATAACGCCTTACCCGATTAGTCAGCAGCTATTAGAAGATGCATCAAGTAGCGAAAAGTATATTTCGGTCATTCCTGGTGCGACGCACAACGCAACGCTAAAAAGTGACTATGCCATACAAGAGTACAAGCAGTTTTTAGCAAGATTCACTCAGTAATAGAAACCTTACTCGTTGTGGATAAGTAGTGGAAAACCTTGTTGGTAAGTCTGTTAATAGCCATATAGAACAACAGATCACGATCTTTTCATTACTTTCTGGTCGGATCACGAAATGTCAGTTAAATCAAGCGCTGTAGAGCAACTGTGCTCGATCTTAATCTTTTTTGATCGTAAAGCTGTGCAGGATCAGGCAATTTTGCTCTTTGGGGATAAAAGTTCGAGGCAAAACGATCAAGCGGGTATTTTTGTCAATAGTTTCGTGTCATGAAATTTTTAGAACACAGTTGCTCAACTATACATCGAATTACGATTAATCATCCATCAAACTGGCTTGTATGTGATTAAATAAAATACCCGCCATAGGCGTAATGCCGATCAGTTAAGAAAATTTTCATGATCGGTTGACCGATCTTTTTAAGGCTTCAAAATCCGATATCAGTCTCTGGTATCGGATTTTTTAATGTCTTTACTTACAAACCTCGATGAAACATTCAGCCATGCAGAAGATTTAAATGTCATCGATAAACTGATGTCGTTTGTTGACCCTGAACTTCTTCAGCAAGCCTATGAGCTATCAGGTGTGGCGACTGTCAGACGTCGCCGTTTGCCTTTAGATTCGGTAGTGTTAACCATTGTCGGCATGAGTCTTTTTCGTAACGATCCTGTCTGGGACATCGCGAATAAACTCAATGTTTCGCTTCCGGGTAAAAACCGCTTTGTTGCTCCGAGTGCAGTGGTACAAGCCCGCCAAAGGTTGGGTGATGATGCTGTCGGTCACGTCTTCAAATTGATGGCACAGCGGGCATTCACTGAATATGCCTTTGAACAGTGGTGTGGTTTAAATGTACTGGCGGTTGACGGCGTAATGTTCCGTGCTCAGGATACTGCTGAGAACCTTGATGCATTTGGTTGTGACCGGAATGCTAAGGGTGATAATCCGTACCCACAGGTACGCATGTGTAGTCTGATGGAAACGTCCAGCCACCTTCTGTTGGCCAGTGAATTTGACAGCCGGGATGTGGGAGAGATGTCTCTTGCACAGCGGCTTGTTCCTTCGGTTCCCGATAACTCTCTGACCCTTTTTGACAGAGGGTATTATTCGCTGGGGCTACTGTACTTGTGGATGACTAAAGGTGTTAATACGCACTGGATGCTCCCCGCCCGTAAAGATTTACAGTATACTGTGAGACATCAACTCAGCGAGGATGATGCTGTTATCACGCTTAAAACCTCTCCTCAAGCCAGGAAGAAATTTGATGGTTTACCCGAAACCATTGAAGCGAGACTGACCCGCTACAAAGTAGATGGAAAGTCTTACCGCGTGCTCAGTTCAATGGTCGATGCAATGCAGTTTCCCTACGAAGAAGTTGTCAATGTGTATGTTCAACGCTGGGAAATCGAACTGGGCTTCAGAGAAATGAAACAGACACTACATCAGGCAAAACTGACACTGCGCAGTAAGAAACCTGAGATGGTTCGACAGGAACTCTGGGGGCTGTTGGTAGCCTACAACCTGATTAGAATGATGATGCTGGATGCCGTAAAAGGAGACTGTAACTAATTTTGTGTAACTGCCTATCTCAATTTACTCTATAGAGAGTTAAGGATAGGCAGATGAACATGAATAAGAAAGAGCTTGAAGCTTTCGCAAAGGAAGCGGCCAAAGGCATTAAA
>Ga0208879_1000922_pt1 | contig 29012 bp, 37 predicted proteins | sample Knorr_S15_td_Bot_FD_185605 | JGI IMG/M metagenome (GOLD analysis project Ga0208879, IMG submission 185605) | Marine microbial communities from Southern Atlantic Ocean transect - Knorr_S15_td_Bottom_ad_5009_LV_A (SPAdes) (version 2) | ecosystem: Environmental > Aquatic > Marine > Oceanic | place...
GTGATTCCATTGCAAGCTTACAGGTAGGGCATTCTGTCATATTCTAAGTCATTTTTATCTAAATTTCTATAATATATATTTCATTTTTCAAAAACTCTGGTATGAATATATCAGAAAAATTTCAAAACAAATTACATTGTATTTGTGATAATAATGTATTTTTTGAAATCATTGATGAGATAGAGTGCGATTGGGGATTTCATACTGTAATTGAGTGTCCTAACTGTAAAGAGCTTTTTTCTGTTGATAAAAAGTGTCCTGCATTTCAAAATATTTTTGAACTTCTAAAAAATAATACTAAATTATATTCTGAAAAAGAAAAATCTAATTATTTATCAAATTCTCATCCGTGTTAAATTATTTGTCTAGATAATGATTATCCGAATAATATGGTGAATCCTATAGCTAAAGCAATTATTGAAATTCCCATTGTAACATAAAATCTCATATTCATCAAGATTGTTAAAATACTCTAAAATTAATAGATAATGTAAACAAGTCCTGCTAATATTCTGCTAAATCACACCAAATAACGCATAATATCTTCTAAAAATAGACAAAAAAGAAAGATTCCTAGATGTCTTTTGGTATTTGATGGTAATATAAGATCCAGGTAAACTAGAATTATTTGCAATTGTCATATCTCTTATTACTTTTTAGATCCACAAGTATCAAATCGCATTTGTTTTTTTCATAAAATGTAATAAATTATCCTTATACGAAACAATTTTTAATTAGAATTTATTCGTAATTTTATGTCAAAAGATAAAATTGAAGAACCAGCTACTGAAGAACCAGCTACTGAAGAACCAGCTACTGAAGAACCAGCTACTGAAGAACCAGCTACTGAAGAACCAGCTACTGAAGAACCAGCTACTGAAGAACCAGCTACTGAAGAACCAGCTACTTCATCTAATAATCAACAATCAAGACAAGAGAAATTTGATGAATATGAGAAAGATTATCTAAAACGTTTAGAGAAATAAAATACATGAATTATCCCATTTCTCAATTCAGATTTTTTTAAGAAAATATTTTATTAATAATCCCGTTTTCAAATACTTTGTCATAATTGCAATACATACAAATTTCAATTAGGTAAATGTCCATAAGAAAAATGGTTTGAGTAAAAAGAGTTACTATTTTTTTGAAAAGATATGCACAAAAAAACAGGTTATGAGAAATAGTTTTAGTTGAATTTTTAGTTTAGAATTTTGGAAGCAAGCAAGCATGATATCCATTTTGCATCGACTCTTTGGGAGTTACGTTCAGATATCAAACTAGCAATCAACCTTGCTCCAATTTTTTTAATGATTTGTATTTTAAAAAATTCTTAAAATAAAACATGTCTTGATATTTGATCAAAATGCGTTGAAAAAACGATCCTGTTTTAATTTTCAGACAAATTGAGCCTATATTTTATCGAAAATATTACTATGAATGGATGTCTGTACCGAAATGTACACACTGTTTCTTTTAATCTAATCTTTATCATTAATTTCGAGTCATACGTTTGACTGCGTTCATGTCTTTGCTTAACCGACCATGCCCCTCCTAGCATTCATTAGCCGTCAAACCTCTTGATTCTATCAAAAAATTTTCAATAGGTTTTGTTTTATTAACAAGTTAAATTCTCAATAATTTTATTCTCAAGATGGATATTGAAGAATATGAGTGAAATTAATGTTCTAGTTTGGTCAAATGACTTTTTCCTTCGATGGTCTGATTTCAATGCAGAATCTAACTCTGCAGCTTTTGAAGATTCTCATAGTATTATCAAATATCGACACACATGGACAATAAGCTCTGATGAAATTGAAAATCAAATTATATTTTTCATTGAGAATATTCAACTTTCTGTTGAATTTTATCCTGTCTTATCGTGGGTTAGAACTTCAGAAACTAATGATGATTTACTAAAACATGAACAAGGACATTTTGATCTAGCTGAATTGGTAAAACGTGAAAATCTAGAAAAATTACAAAATAAATTTTATCAAAAACAATTTCCTACACGGGGCAAAAATGAAGATCAAGGAAAGCAGTTTGCAAAAGAAGATTCTGGTAAAATGATTGCTATAGAGGTTTACAAACTTGAAGAGATTTTATCTAAAAGACGTCAAGAGTACGATGAGCAAACAAATTTTGGCCATAATTTAGAAAAACAATCAGAATACAATTCAATATTCAATAAATTGAGATTATAGTTTACTATACACAAAATTATTGCCCAATAATTTTATTCTCTGGAATTGAATTAATATAATTGACTAGACTCCTATAATATTTTAAATGAAAGTCCAAATCTTTAATTTCTGTTTGTTTTAACTCTTCAAGTTCTGGACCAAAATCTCTCTTGTCTGTTTGAATATGATTTAATGTATTTTCATTTACTTCAATCATGTGAAAGAGACTGTGAAGTACTTCACCTTTTGTGAGTGTTTTATCACATGATTTTTTTAATAGAGCCTCAACCCAGTCCATATCAATTGAGCCCAGAATTGTTATATCCGACCCTGAATTTGATAAATTCTAACCTTTACTCTATTTTTTTTAGTTTAGGCTGAAATGCTTAACTCTTTTTTCCTGCTTGTTTTTTTCGACTCATAATTTCTTTGTTTCTTTCAATATCTGAATGAATCTCAACATGTTCGAATAATTCCTCTTTTGACTTAAACAATTGCTCGCAATAGTAGCATTGGTGCATTGCATAATTATGTACATCTTGAATTAATCATTTTCTATATTTTTACGTACAAAGTGCATGTTGGTATAACATGCAGTGAACTAATTTGCTTCTAATTCAATTTCAGAATTACATCCAGGCAATTTACCTGATTCACTTTTAACTTGCTCAATTAATCGTAGTTGATGCTCTTTTGGGTTTTCTATAAATTCTCTCTGATATGATTGAGTTTTTTGTTTACATTCATTTCCTTCAAAATCAGTATCAACATACTTTGTAAATGTCTCTGCGAGATTATTTGTTTCTCCAATGTAAATTGGCTCTTTGCTTCTATTATACAGGACATATACTCCAGAAACTGGCTTTACAAATTTGGCACTCTCAAGCCAAACCCTCATCTTATCTTCAAGTAATTCCATGATCTAGGATTATTTCACTAGATATTAAACTAGATTACAATTGTTCGGATATTACAAGAACCTTCATGCTTTTAATATTAAGAAAAAACAAGAACAATCCTGTCCCTTTTAGAAAAATTTCCTGAGCAATTTAACCCTAGAGAAATTCAAAAAGAGATCCTCGCTGAAATTGAAGAGAAACTAAAATCCGGATACAAAAAAATCATTTTATGTGCCCCAACTGGAGTTGGAAAATCATTAGTTGGTGCTACTGTTTCTAGTTATTTTGATAGTTCCTTTACCGTAACTGCAACAAAACATCTTCAAGATCAATACATCAAAGATATCCCATTTCTAAAACCTGTCAAGGGAAAACAAAATTTTCCATGTCTCAAATTGATGTCTTCTGAGAAGGTTAAGAATACAAGAAAAGCCATGAGGTGGGGGCTAACATGCGATAAAGGACAATGTCAAGAACGAGTTAACAAAAATGGTAAAGAAATTATCGAAGTGTGTAAATTCAAACCTACAATTAAGCAAGTTGAAGAAAATACTCAGGATTCAAATTCTTGTCACTATTATTTACAAAAATATGAAGCTCTTGTATCGAAACATTCCTTATGGAACTATTCTGCATTTTTTCAAATTATGAAATTTAACAAGAAACTCTTTGAAGATTATCTTGATAGAAAAGTATCTATCTTTGATGAGGCGCATAAAATTGAAGACCAAATAATACAATTTATTGGATTTGATATTTTTAGTGGACAAGTAGATGAATGTAATCTTAATCCTGACAAATATGATTTCACAGATTTAGATTCCATGATTCAATTAACTGACGATATTGCTTATTCATATGCAAAGAAAATCAAAGACATTAAGGAAAGTTCTGCATTTCAAAACAATCCTGATTATGAGCTGATTACAAGATTAGAAAGACGTTATGATAAGGCTGCTCAAGCAAAAATTGACATCATGTCTGATAAAGATAATTTTGTGGTTAATGATCCTGTACGTGATTTGAATGGAAATTTTAGAACTATTTCTGTAAAACCCATAGATGTTTCAAAATTTGCAAATACTTTTTTTGAAACTGATTACCAAATTTTTATGTCTGCCACAATTGATAAACCAAGTTTCTGTGAAAATATGGGATTCGAAGAAGAAGATGTTGCATTTGTAGATAGTCAAAAATCTCCCTTTCCAATTGAACATAGAAAAATTGATCTTCTTAACATCCGACGACTTAGCTATGGCTCTACTGATGAAGATGAACTTGAAGTAGTCAAAACAATTGATAGAATTTTAGATGAGCATTCAAATGAAAGGGGATTGATACTGACATCTTCCATTCCAAGGTGTCAAAAAATTCTCCGATATCTTTCTCCAAAAAATACTAGAAGAATTAGAATCTGTCATAGTAGAAACAAGGATGGAAAAACACAGGATGAAGTAATTTTAGAGCATGCAAAAGATCCAACTGGGGTTTTGTTGTCTTCTTCACTTTGGGAAGGTGTTGACCTAAAAGATGATTTGTCTAGATTCCAAATTATCGCAAAGGTTCCTTATCCTAACTATAAAGAAAAGAGAACCAAGGCAAAGATGGACAAATTTCCTATGTGGTATACATCGCAAACACTAACTAAATTACTTCAAGGGTTTGGTCGCTCAATTAGAAGTGAAGATGATTGGGCAAAGACTTACGTTCTTGATACCGCAGTTAACAATGTATTTTTCAAAGCTCAACAAATGATTCCAAAGGCATACTATGATGTTTTAGGAATAGAGAATCTTTAGTAGATAACAGAAATTTAATTATGATAATGTAATTTTTTCTTACCTGTTATCTCTGAAAATTATCTCTGATCGCGATCTATAAAGCTTGTGGACAAATTGTTCATGTTAGAGATTTGGACTAGTAATTGCACCTTGTGCCGCTGAGCCTACAAGTGTTGCATATTTAGCAAGAGCACCTGATGTATAGTTTGGTTTTGGTGGACTCCATTGACCTTTTCTGGTTTCTAACTCTTCTTTTGATACATGAAGATCAACTACATTGGTTTCAATATTGATTGTAATCTCGTCACCATCTTTTACAAGAGCAATTGGACCACCAACATATGCTTCAGGTGCAACATGACCGACCATGAACCCACGTGTACCTCCAGAAAATCTACCATCTGTCACCATTGCAACCTTTTTTCCCAATCCTTGACCTACAAGTGCAGCAGTTGTGGCTAACATCTCTCTCATTCCAGGACCTCCTCTCGGTCCTTCATATCTAATAACTACAACATCTCCTTCATCAATTTCTCCTTTTGATACCGCATCAAATGCAAGTTCTTCTCTATCAAAGACACAAGCCTTTCCAGTAAATTTTGTCATCTCAACTCCTGCAGTTTTAATTACTGCCCCATCTGGAGCTAGACTACCTTTGAGAATAACTGCAGTTCCAACTGAGTGAAGCGGATTTTCAATTGGTCTTACAATGTCTTGCTCTGGTTCTGGAATGTTCATTGAAACAAGATTTTCTTTAATAGTTTTTCCAGTAACAGTCATACAGTTTTCATTAAGAAGTCCCTTTGCAAGTAATTTCTTTAAGATAAATGGAATTCCTCCAATTTTATCAAGCGAATTCATTACATAGTTTCCACCTGGTTTCATATCTGCTAAATGAGGAGTTTTTTTTCTTATTCTCTCGAAATCATCATAGGTTAAGTCAATACCTACTTCATTTGCAAGTGCAAGTAAGTGTAATATTCCATTTGTAGATCCTCCAATAGAATTTAACATTGTAATCGAATTTTCAAATGCCTCAAATGACAGAATCTCTTTAGGTCTAATGTTCATCTCCAATAATTTAGCACATGCTACTCCTGTATCATAGACCATTTTATCTCGTCTATCATCTTCAGCTGGTGGGCTGGCGCTTCCTGGCAAAGCAAGACCAATTGCTTCCGATATTGATGCCATTGTGTTTGCAGTAAACATACCTCCACAAGAACCTGCACTTGGGCATGCAGTGTTTTCAATATTTTTTAGCCCTTCAAGAGTTAGTTGACCTGCATCATATGCACCAACAGCTTCATAGACATCCACTACTGTTAGCTCTTTACCATCAAGTATTCCTGGCATAATGGTTCCCCCATACACAAATACTGACGGAATATTTAGTCTGGCCATTGCCATCATAGTTCCAGGTAAACTCTTATCGCATCCTGCAATTCCTACTAATGCATCGTATTGATGTGCTCTAACCATTAATTCAATTGAATCTGCAATTACCTCACGAGAAATTAATGATGATTTCATTCCTTCATGTCCCATTGCAATTCCATCACTGACTGCAATTGTTGAAAATTCTCTTGGTGTTGCACCAGCATCTGAAACTCCCTCTTTAGCTTTTAGAGCTAATTTTGGAAGATGAATGTTACATGGTGTTGCTTCATTTCCTGTGTGGCAAACACCTATGAATTGTTTTGATAGGTCTTCATCCGTTAATCCCATAGCTTTGTACATTGCTCTATGGGGGGCCCTAGCGGTTCCTTCTACAACATTTCTACTAGAAATTTCCATAACATGTAATTTCCAGATTGCTATAATTTAGACTTTTGTTGAAATTATTACTTCACTAATTCTTGGTTATCCAATTTTAGTAATATTGCTTGTATCTCTTCAGAAGTTTGACCGCCATATAAAATCAAAATTCTATCGGCTTCCATAACTTCATAATCTCTAATATCTGATACTTGCTCTCCGTTAATGAATAATTTTAAATTATAGTCCTCGTTTGTACAGAAACTTCTACCATCTTGGAATACAAAGCATTGATCATCAACCCCCAATAACAATGAATCAAAGAGAAATTGTAGAGTAACTCCTGTAGCATGTTTGTGAATTGTGGATCCGTCTCTCCCTTCAAAATGAATCCAACTTGATTTGATTTGATAAGCTGGAGCTGAAAAATCAAATTCGTCACCAAAAATATTTACTATAATTGCTGCATGTGCATGATCACTCCCTAATGCCCCCGCATTTTCTGGTCCACCCGGTGCAGTTTCAGTCATGTTTGCAAACAAGAATATTGAATACCCTACAATAACTGCAATTACAGTCAAAACAGCAATCGCAATTAGAGTGTGTTTTCTTTTTTCTGCTTTATAGTTTGCAGCATAATTTTCACGTTTTTGTTCACGTTCTCTTCTTTCTTTTCTACCCATGAGATGTTCAGACTCCAAAATTTGCCCTAATTAACCATTCGATAAAAACAATAAATAAAATCAAAAATTGCTGTTCATTATGAGTTGCATTTTTTGTGATATCTTGGATAGAAAGCAAGATGGACATTTTTTGTATGAAGATGATTTGCATGTGGCATTCTTAGACAAGTATCCATTTGATGTAGGTCATAGCTTACTACTTCCTAGAAAACATCATGAACAAATAACAGATATGACTCCCGAAGATGTTGGAACTATTTTTGCACTTGTTCCAAAAATAGCAAAGGCAATTTTAGATGTGACAAGTGCAGATGCATTTAGTATTGGTCAGAACAATGGCAAAGCAGCTAAACAGATTATTCCACATGTTCACATACATATTATTCCTAGATATAACAACAAAGGGGCTATATGGACAAAGCGCCAAATCTCAAGTGACAAGGAACTCTCAGAACTTGCAAAAAAGATTCGCAGTCTTCTTACTTAGCGTGACCTGGGTTATACCTCAAAATTGCACCTGCTTTTCCAAGACTTGCAAGCATGTTTCCGTGCTCTGCACTTCCAGAAATAACTTCTAGTTGAGTGCCTGTTTTTGCTGCAAGCAATTCTAAATAATCAACAATGTCCTGCTCATTAACATTTACCTCCATGGCTTTGCAACCGGGACATGGGTTGCTTGTATATTCTGTCTTTTTTGGGATAACTTGAGACCTCTCAACAATTTCTTCTTGGATGTGTTGACATCTTTTACATTTTCCTTCAACTCTGTGCAAGTTTGTATCATCATTAATGATTAGAGTTTTGACAACATTGTTCTTTAGATATTCAATAATTTCCTGTAATCCATAGGAACCCTTTCCAGAATGAGAATTAATCTCTCTGAACAAATCTTCAATAAGTTTCTTCTCTTCCACCATTCTAAAATCCCCTAAAATCTCTGAAGACTTTGCAAAAGCCTCCCTGATTCCCTCAGCTCCTGCATATGATGCATCAATTGTATTAATTATCATATCCTGCAATCTATACTCCAGATAATTACCATTGATGAAATCTTCTTTTGTAGGACCTGGCCCTGATATGATTAGTCCCTTGATTGGGTAAATATCAATGAAGTATTCTCTTGTAGTTGTAGCTACTCTGTTATAGAAATATGACAATTCCATCTCTCTGAGTTTTTGAAATCTTTTTGCAGACTGTCCACCTTGTCTATGTTTTCCAGCTACCCCTGACCCAGTTTGAGATAACACTTCAATTTTTTCACCATATAATAATCCCCAACCAGCATCTTTTGCATCAATTGCTAAAAATCCAATTAGATTGTCATCTTTTAGCATGTCTTTTAAAATGTCAACATGAAAATGATCATCACATCTGTACAAATATTGTTTCAAATCTTTTGGTGGTTCAACCTCCCAAACTTTTACAACTTCACTTCCTAGAGGCCCTCCTTCTTCTGGTGGTAATGCTCCACAAAACATCACCAATCCCTTTTCTGGGGTTTTTTTGTATAGTTTTAGTCTTTGAACTACTTTTCCTAAAGAATCAACTACATGTGTTCTAGTAAGATCTGATTTTATGTTATCTGCTGTTCCTTGCTCTTGTTGAAGTGTACTAATAATTTCATGAAGTTGTTTTCCTTTTGGAATGTACACTGTAATAAGCTCAGTCCCTCTACCTGATTTTTGTGATAACTCTTCTAACATCTTTCTAATTTTATAGATTTTAACCGAATCTTGTTTTTCTATGTTAATTTTCTTCATTTGTGGTTTCTCCTGATCATGTGAATATTAATTTTGATTGATTATAGTTTTTCTAAAAATTACAATTCATCAAACGTTTTCAGAAATACTTCTAAAGGCTGATTTCCTCTAATTTTGATAATTTTTTGATCATTAAAGACCAAAAAGGATGGGGTTGCATCAATTCCAATCTCTTTTCCAAACTCATGATGTGTAATGACTCTGTTTTGGTATTTGTGCTCATCAAGACACGTGTTGAATTCAACTAAACCCAAACCTATTGTAACTGCAAATCTGTCTAGTGACTCTCTTGTTATCCATCCAGTTCTTTCCCCTTCCCAGTTTTTGTAAAGTTCATCATGATATTGCCAGTATTTTTCTTGATCTTCTGCACAATATGATGCCTCTGCTGCTAGTAGAGAATCTGGACCATTCAGTGGAAAGTCTTTGAAGACTAGTTTCACTTTTCCTGTTTTAATAAAATCTTCATTGATAATATTCAGTGTATTTTCATGAAATCTGTAACAAAAAGTACATTGATAATCTCCCCATTCTAAAATAGTGATTGGTGCATCTAAATACCCCATTATTGGGGAACCCTTCTCGATTAATTTTGATGTAGTTAATAATTTTGAATCGTTCTGTGATTCAGGGAAAAATGCCAAAAACATTCCTGTGATAATCCCTATTACAATGGGAATTGCCAAGAGGTATAATTTTGTCATAACTTGACGAAATATGTTTCTACTATAAAGTATCCATTGTCATAATATAGACCGATCAATAATCTATGAATTATATCAAAAATATCCAAGAGCTTAAATATATTCAAATGTTGTTAAATTTAATGTCTGAATCAAGGCAAGTTAATATCTCTAAAACTGGTGTTTCAAAACTAGCAATAGCTGCATTAGCTATAGTCTTTGTAGCAGGATTATTTCTTGTAGGATTTGATCAGGGACATATCTTTAGTCTGGTTTATGGTGAACAAGCATTTGAAGATCTTTACATTCATGAACTTACTCATGATATGAGACATGCAGCAGGATTTCCTTGTCATTAGAAATTTAATCTCATGAAAACATTTCTTTTCCTCATAATTGTTTTAATTTCAGGTGCATTTGCAGGATTTATTCACGGAACTGTAAACTTTGCAATTGTAGAGCCTTATCTTGATCAGGCTATTGGAATTGAAAACCAAAATCTATTTGCGTCAGGTGAAGAAAAAGATACTCCTGAATTTTGGGTAGAATATGAGGGGTATAGAGTATGGCAGAAGAGTGGACAGATTCTTGCTGGGGTTGTTTTAGGAACATCTGTTGGTGCGTTATTTGGACTAGTATTTGCATTATCTAGAAATTCATTACCCGGTAATAATGATGTCAAAAAAGCACTTGTTTTAGCTGGAATTATGTGGTTTACAATGTTTTTGATTCCATTTCTCAAATATCCTGCAAATCCACCAACTGTGGGTGATCCTGAAACTGTTGTGCTGAGATCAATCTTGTATCTATCTTTTATTACAATTTCTGGATTTGGAGCATTTGCGTCTTACAAATTATCACAGAAATTTCAAAACAACAGAAAACTTGTTGCGTTAATTGGTTATGGCATTTTCATCTCTGTAGTTTTCTTTACAATGCCAGAAAATCCAGATGAAATTACTGCCCCTATGGATTTGGTAAATGAGTTTAGGGTAATGTCATTCCTTGGAGTTACTTCTTTCTGGGTTTCAATTGGTGTGATTCTTGGATTCTTTTGGAACCGTTTTAGTCCTCATAAAGAAACTACCAAATCATATAACTAGATATTCTTACTCTATAGAATGAGAACAAAAGCATGTTGTTTAAATATTGTATCCTATTTTTGATATCTACATGTCAAGACGACTTACTTTACCACAATTAAAAAAATATGATATCACTCAAAAAGTTATAGAAGCATTAGCTGATTCTGAATCTCGTGCAATACTTTTTTCTATTATAAAAAAAGGAAACACAGCTGCAGAACTCTCAGATAAACTCAAAATTCCGCTTAGCTCTGTATACAAAAAATTAGCAGACCTTGAAGAACTTACACTAATTAAAGTTGAAAAATGGATGCTATCTGATAAAGGTAGAAAATACAAAGTCTATCGTAGTAGAATTAGTAAAGCTGATATCTCCATTAAAAAACCTGAACCAATCCTGACACTTGTCCCTAATTGAGTGATTTTAATGTCAAAGCCAAACATAATCCAATTATCTGAGTTTGATACAACTCAAAAAATTATTGAGTCACTCAGTAATGCCTGTACTAGATCTGTATTATTTTCAATTAAAAATGAATCAAAAGATGCAACTCAAATTTCAGATGAATTAAAAATTTCGCTTTCTACTGTTTACAAAACATTGTGTACTTTAGAAGATCTTGCACTTGTAGAGGTAAACAAGTATATTATTTCATCAGAAGGTAAAAAAATCAAGCAGTATCATAGTAGAGTTGGAAAGGTGGAAATAACTATAGAGAATTCAGAGCCTATTTTGAATTTGTATCCAAATACGTCTAATCCCAAATCAAATCTTTAACAAAATCAATTAGGAGATATTTACTAATTATTATTTCTCATTCTATAGACTTGGAATGAACATTTGGAATGAAAATCTACTTTAAATAACTTAGCTTACACTAAGATTTTTAGTAAATGAAACGAGAAATAACTTTAGCATTAGTAGTTACAATTGTAGCATTTCTTGGTGGTTATGCGTTAGGCAATCTAGGTGATGATTCTAATTCATTATCTAGTAATGAAATCATTAACATTCCATCCGAATCAAAAATAATTGATGTTGATACTATCACAATTGGATTTATCCCTGTAGAAAAGGCTGATGAATTAACTCCAAAAGCTCAAGCACTAGAAAATTTCCTTGAGAATGAAATGGGTATTAATGTTGAAGTAGTAGTTCCAACAAATTATGAGACTATTATAGAAGGAATGAGATTTGGTCACATTGATGCTGCCTTTATGGATACGGGACCTGCATGGATTACTCATCAAAGAACAGGTGCAGAAGCTGTATTGGCAGAAATTGTGAATGGAAAAGTAAACTATCAAGCAACAGTGTGGACTTTGGCTGATAATGATTCTATTAATTCATTAGAAGATACTGTTGGTAAAAGAGTTGCATTTACCAGCATTACTGGTTCATCAGGATTTGTAAGGCCTATGGGAACATTGGTTAGCGAGGGTCATATTAACATTGAAGGAGATGACATTGTTGCTTTAGAATCTGCATTAGCAAATAACTTTGAAAGTTATACTTTTGCAGGAGGATACAAAGCGGCACTACAATTACTTCTTAATGGAAATGTTGATGTCGCATTTGGTTCAGATATTGCTCCTAAAAAATATCTTGATTTAGAAGATCAAGTAAAATTACGTCCAGTTACAACAATTGGACCTGTACCATCACATGTATTCATGGTAAGTCCTGAAATGTCAGAATCTACAAAAGATGCGCTTGTGGATGCACTTATTGAACTCAATTATGATGAAAATAATTCCATTTTGACTGATTTGTATGGTGCACAAGCTTTAGTTCCAACAACAACTACTATGCATATTGGTGAGTTTGGAGCCTTTATCGATTCTTTGACAGGACTTGATCAGTTGATTCTTGATAAATACAACAAGAGCAAATAAAAAATGGAATTTTGTAAATGAAACAAACCCCGATTTCCAAAAAACCATCATCTTCATTAATTTCTACAAAAAAAATTATACAGATGAATAATATCTGGACATCTTATGATTCTAAAAATTTTGTATTAGAAGGAATTAATTTATCAATTGATAGGGGGACAAATTATGCAATTATAGGACAATCTGGTTCTGGAAAATCTACTTTACTCAAATTAATGAATGGGATGATGATTCCTAGTAAAGGAACAATCAAAATTGATTATGTTTCTCCTAACATGAATGACAAAAAATTTAAAAATATGATGCATACAATTGGTTACATTCCTCAAAATCTTGGACTAGTAAAAAATATTACAGTTCTTGAAAATACTCTTCTTGGTGCATTACCTAGACTCACCAAAACTCAATCATTACTTAAGAGATTCCCAGAACATGAGATTCAAGAAGCTAAAAGAATTCTAAATTTAGTTGGATTATCTGGAAAAGAAAATAGAAAAGCCTACATGCTAAGTGGCGGTGAAAAGAGACGAGTAGCTATTGCTAGAGCATTAATGCAAAAACCTTCAATATTACTAGCAGACGAAATCGTTTCAGAATTAGATTATGTAACTGCTCATGAGATTATGGATTTGATTGCAGATGCTCAAAAGCGAATGAATCTAACAGCAATTATGGTTCATCATGACATGCAATTAGCATTAGAATACGCAAATCGAGTTGCAGTCATCAAAGAAGGACAGAAAATTCTAGAGATTGGAGTTGAAGGTGATTCTATAGTTGATTTTCAAACAGGTGATATGACTTATGATGATATTATGGAGATGTATGCTGATGACGCCCAAAAATAATATCGTTATTGGAATTATCATTGGATTAGTGATAATTGCATCTTACAATGTTGATGCTAATCCTATCGAGTTTGTTGAAGGATTACCAAATCTTGCAATTGTTGTTGAAGAAATGCTTCTTGTTGAACCAAAATATGTTCCAACTGCTATTTGGGCAATGTTTGAAACAATTCAAATGGCATTTATTGGAACAATAATTGGCTTTGCAATTGCATTGCCACTAAGTATGCTTGCTGCAAGAAACCTTAACAGCAAATATGTTTATGCTCCAGTTCGTGCATTGTTAGCAGCTATTCGTACATTCCCATCAATCTTATGGGCAATCTTATTTGTAATTATGGTTGGGTTAGGTCCTTTTGCGGGAGTTTTGGCAATCATCATGTACACAGTAGGATTTGTTGCAAAATTACAATACGAAGCAATTGAAACAATTGATTCTGATCCTATGGATGCAGTAATCTCAATAGGAGTATCAAAGTGGCAATTGATTAGGTATGTTGTGATTCCTGAATCAGCTTCTCATCTTCTTAGTCAATTACTTTACATGTTTGATTATAATATTCGTCAAACTAGTATTCTCGGATTGGTTGGTGCCGGTGGAATTGGTTTTTACATTATCAATTATATCAAATTCTTTGAGTATGGAAAAGCAGCAGTTTTCATGTTAGTAGTATTAATTACAGTTTTGATAATTGATTGGATTAGCGTTAAGATCAGAGACAAGTATATCATTAAATCTCAACATGGCATGGAAGTTACCACAAAATAGATTCTTTTTGTACCTGTTTCAGGTAGTGATCTTGTCTAGTTGATTTGATTCAACTGCTGTTTTTACTTCTTTTGCAATCCTTCTACCCATGCTCATAGGCTCATTAAACAAGAGTGAGTAGTATGGAGAACCATCCATGTAGATATTGGTTCCTGCAACAATTCTTGCTGAAAATTCAAATGATGTGAATTTTGCATTCTCATCATAAACTCCTTCTATACAAAATGGTCCGTTCATACCTGGTGCTACCAGTTTTTTTGCAGCATCAACAAAGTTTTCTCCCATGTTGTATACTTCCTCTAAAAGTGATTCTCTTAAAACAAGAGGACTGTTCCCAATCACGTTAAACGATGGAACCTTGTTAGTTTTTAGTTGCTGGTCGGATGGTATTCTAGCAAGACCTTCAATATCCGATTCGTGTCTTTGATCAGCCCCAAAAAATTCCAACTCTTCTTTTAGTGGAGAATAAAAGAATTGTAAATAAGCTAAAACTCCTGCTGCATATTCTTGAATGTAAAGTGTCTCGTCTTTTGAAATTACTCCTTCTGAAATCAATTGATTTCTTTTTGTGTTATAATCGTCCTCGTTTGCTGCCAAAAAGTATCCTTTCCCACCTGCAGCTCCCTGTCTTTTTACAATTACTAAACTGTTGATATCTTTAGGATTAGATACTGTTGTTGGAAGAGGAAGGTTTGCTTCTCTCATGAGTTTTTCTTTCATCTCTCTATCTGACTCCCATCTTAGAATCCATTTGTTACCAAAGACAGGAGTCTTGATTGATTCAATCTCTTCAGAACTCATTTGTGCAATCAATGTTCCATGAGGAATCAAAACGGTATCATTTTGTTCTAGAACTGATTGGCATTTTTGATCAAGAACTTCCTTGAAGGAATCGACCATAATTAGTTCATCAATAAATGGAAATCTTCGATATAATTTTTCACGTTTTCTTTCACACACTAGTATGGTTTTTAGACCCTCGTCTTTTGCACCTTTGAGAACTTGTAAAGAACAATGAGATCCTAATGTTGCTATGGCAGTCATTGCGATATTTTCAGTTGTATTTTGTACCTTATGAACTATGTGTGGTTGAAACGTATTGAAATACCTCGTCTATCAACTCAATGCTTAATTCTGATTTAATATCATCCGGAATCACCTTTAGAACAAAATCATACATGGTTGTATTTTCAGGAAGGTCACCTCTTTCTTGTAACAGAGAAAAAACTGCAATTCCATTTGAGATGATTGCTACCATCTTTTCTTTGTTAGTTAGAGCCATAACATTCATAAAAAATCATGGTAATTTAATGTAAATATGGTTATTGAAAATTAAGGTATTGGTGCATTATTTTGTGTAAAAATTAATTACACCATGAAATGTGCAATAAAGTAAATTATGATAGAAACTGAATTAGGAAATTTACGTAGATCTCATTATTCTGACGAAATTACTCCTTCAATGGATGGGACTCAAGTAACCATAATGGGTTGGGTTTTAACAATAAGGGGACATGGCAACATTAGTTTTGCTACAATTCGTGACAAAAATGGTGATATCTCAGTTGTTGTAAAAAAGGGAGACTGTCCAGATGATATTCGTGAAAAAATATCTTCACTGAAAGCTCATTCTTCAATTGCTATTACTGGAAAGGTGAAATCCTCTGAAAAGGCACCTAGTGGATTTGAAATAATCCCAACAGAACTTAGAGTCTTTTCAGAAGTTGAAAAGATTCCTCCCTTTGAGCCCACCGCAAAAACTGTCAAAAATATTGATACCAGATTAGAGGCAAGACCAATTGATCTTAGACGTAAGCCTCTTCAACATATTTTCAATACTAGAAGTTTAGTCTTAAAATCAATCAGAGATTACTTTCATTCTCAAAAATTTACTGAAATCAATACCCCAAAAATGATTGCAACAGCTACTGAAGGTGGAGCTGCACTATTTGCAATTTTTTATTATAACAAAGAAGCTTTTTTGGCTCAAAGCCCACAATTGTACAAAGAGCAATTGACTATGAGCTTTGAAAAAGTATTTGAGATTGCCCCAATTTTTAGAGCAGAACCGTCAAGAACTAATCGTCATTTAGCAGAAGCTATCTCCATTGATTTGGAAGAAGCATTTGTGGATTACAATGATGTGATGAATAGGATAGAAGAAATCATCAAAATTTCAATTGAAACTGTTAATGACTATGTAAAAGATAACCTTGATGCTGAATTCATAATTCCTACCATTCCTGAATCTATTCCACGATATTCTTATGATGAATTGATAGATAAAATGCAAAAGGCAGGAGTAAAAACTGAATGGGGCGATGACTTGTATCCATCTAATCTCAACAAGATTGGTCTTGATGGATTTTACTTTATTACAGATTGGCCTTTGGGCCCAAAACCGTTTTACGTAAAAGACAACAAATCAAATCCAAAAATTTCTGAGTCATTTGATTTGATGTATGGAGATTTAGAACTGTCTTCAGGTAGCACAAGAATTGAAAAACGAGATGAATTAGTTGAGAGAATGAAGAACAAAGGACTGAAGACTGATGCATTTGAATATCACCTTGGCGCATTTGATTATGGTGTTCCGCCTCATGCTGGTTGTGGAATTGGTCTTGAAAGGCTCATGATGGCTCTTACTGGCACTGAAAACATACGAGATGTAACATTTTATCCAAGAGACGTTGATAGATTAACACCTTAGGTGTAAGTGATGGTTACTGAAGAAGAAATTGAACATGTGGCAAAATTAATGAGAATTGAAATTGATGATCATAAAGAATTTGTAGACAAAGTACAAGCAATGATTGATTATTTTGATGTTTTAGATTCTGCAGGCGTTGAATCTGAAGAAATCTCAATGCATGAAATCCCAATTTCTAATCTACGAGAAGATAAGCATATTCCATTTAATGAAAAACTAATTGATAAATTAAACAACTACAAAGGAACCTATGTTAGAGCACCAAAGATGTCTACATGAATCTCAAAATTTCTGCCCTTGAATTTGTCCAAGAAGTAAAAAATGGAAATATCTCTGCTGAGGATTTTGTTGCAAAAACTCTAGAAAGAATACAAAGTGTTGATGATAAACTTCATGCTTTCTTATCTGTTAATGAAGAAGCAGTAGATAAAGCACAAGAGATTGACAAGAAAGTAAAATCTGGAGATAAAGTTGGTGCATGTTTTGGAATGCCAATTTCAATTAAAGATAACATGTGCATAAAAGACAGTAAAACAACATGTGCTTCAAAAATGCTTGAAGATTTTGTTGCTCCTTATGATGCAACTGTTATAACAAAACTAAAAGAACAAGATGCTGTATTTATTGGAAAAGTAAATCTTGATGAATTTGCTATGGGATTGACAACTGAATTTAGTGCATTTGGTCCAAGCAAAAATCCGTGGAATACTGAATATGTTCCAGGTGGGTCTTCTGGTGGTAGCGCAGTTTCTGTAAGTGCTTTTGAATGCATTGCGTCATTGGGTTCTGATACTGGTGGTTCTGTTAGAAACCCTGCAAGCTTTTGTTCTACAGTTGGATACAAACCAACGTATGGTCTAATCAGCAGATATGGCTTGATTTCCTATTCAAATAGTATTGAGCAAATTGGACCCTTAACTAGAACTGTAAAAGATGCTGCCTTTATGCTGAATATTATCTCGGGATTAGACATTAATGATAATACAACTCTAGATGACAAAAATGAAGACTATCTCTCAGAAATTGATTCAGGCATAGAAGGCAAAAAAATTGGTATTATCAAAGAAATGATTGGTGATAGTATTGATCCTGCAGTATTATCTGCAACAAAAGATGCCATAGCAAAATTAGAGAGTCTTGGAGCAATATGCGAAGAAGTATCCTTGGATATGGTACAGTATTCTGTTGCAGCATATTATACAATAACTGCAACTGAGGCTGGCAGCAATCTTGCAAGATATGATAATCTGAGATATGGGTATGATTTCCCAGTTGAAGGATATGAGTTTAATTCCTATATTTCAAAAGCAAGAAAAAACTTTGGACCAGAAGTTATCCGAAGAATGATAATTGGTGGATTTGTTCCATCTGCAGGAAAAGCAGGAAAATATTTCCTAAAGGCTATGAAAGTAAAAAGTAAACTTACCAAAGAAATTGATGAGGCTTTCAAAAAATATGATTTGTTAATTGCACCAACCGTTCCAATTTTACCATTTAAAATTGGTGAAAAAATTGATGATCCTGTTTCATTATTTCTGATTGATATCAATACTGTTACTGCAAATCTTACTGGAAAACCTGCCATCTCAATCCCGTTTGCAATTTCAAATGGATTGCCAATTGGAATACAATTATTAGCAGATTCTATGAATGATAAATTACTATTACAAGCAGCTCATGCATTAGAGCAAACTGTCAAATTACCGGAGGTCCCAATATGACTAAAATTGGATTAGAGATTCACTGTCAATTGACAAATCTTGAAAGTAAATTATTTTGCTCATGTAAAGCAAACTATCGTGAATTTGAAATCAATGAAAATATCTGCCCTATTTGTATGGGATTGCCCGGAAGTTTGCCTAGATTAAATCAAGAAGCGGTTAAAAAAGCAACAATAATTGCTATGGCTCTTAATTGTAGTATACCTGATAAAATTGCATTTTTTAGAAAAAATTACTTTTATCCAGATTTGCCAAAAAACTTTCAAATTACTCAACTAAACATTTACGGAGATACCAGTATTGGGGGCACAGGCTCAATAATGGTTGGTGATAAAAAAATCAATATCACTAGAATTCAGCTAGAAGAAGACCCTGGTAGACTAATCTACGAAGGAAGTTCATCCAAAAATCTAATCACATTGGTTGATTACAATCGTGCAGGTGCTCCATTAGTTGAAATTGTTACAGAGCCTGACTTTGAGAATCCAAAGCAAGTTAGAGACTTTCTTAACATTTTATCTGATTTACTTGAAAATATTGGTGTGTCAGATCCTAGTTTGGAAGGTGCAATGAGGGCTGATGCTAATGTTTCAATTGAAGGAGGCAAAAAAGTTGAAATCAAAAATATTGGGTCTTTTCATGATTTAGAAAAAGCTACACACTTTGAAATTACCAGACAAGAAAGCTTGTATTCTCGAAATATAGACATTATTCAAGAAACCCGTCATTGGGATGACAAGAGAAAGATAACTGTTTCATCACGTTCCAAAGAAGAAGACTTGGATTATCGCTATTTTCTAGAAGGCGATATACCTTGGGTTAAAATTGATTCTGAGACTCTGCAAAAACTAAAATCAAAAATGCCAGAAAGTATTAGATCTAAAAAAGAAAGGTATATCTCACAGTTTAATATTCCTCCACAAGTTGCAACTGTTTTATCATCTGACAAATTTTATTCTGATTTGTTTGAAGAATCCCACACAGAAGTTAATGCAAAAGATGTTGCAAATATAATTACAACTGATTTGATGGGTTTAGTTGATACGCGGGAAAAACGTGAAGAATCAAAAATTACTCCAACACATCTAAAAGATTTAGTTGATTCAATCCAATCTGGAAAAATCTCTAGAAACTCTGCCAAAAATGCATTGTATGAAATTGTAAAGACTGGAAAGGATTTATCTCAAGTAATGTCTGAATTAGATCTTGGAAATGTATCTGATGAATCAGAATTATTAGGAATTATTAAAGCAGTTATTTCAGAAGAGCCTAAAGCAGTGGAGGAAGCAAAATCGAATCCGCAGACAATTAACTATCTAGTTGGAAAAGTAATGCAAAAAACAAAAGGAAAGGCAGATCCTAAACTAACATTGGATTTATTTAAAAAAGAGATAGAATAATTTATGATTGATCTCTCATTAGAAGACATTGAATTCATCAAAATACTTGCCACGTCTGATGCTGCTATTCTTCAGGTAGGCATGAATGATGCCACTAAACAAAGATTAGATGATCAGATAGGGACGATTCTTAGAGAATACTATCACGAAAACACTATGAACACTAAAACTGGTTGGACTGAAAAATTCCTAAAAGCAGGTATTACTGAAGATTATGGAAAAGCTGCAATTGCATGTGCAAGACGTCTTGGAATAGATATTTCATAAATCAAAAAATCTTTTTACTCTCTTTGCGTTTGTAAAAATTATAACTTGTCTCATTTTGAATTCATTCCAACTGAAAAACAAATCCAAGAATCCAATATCTTTCAGTTTATGCAAAAACATGGCATATCATCACTAGAAGAACTATCTCAAAAGGCCAAGGATGATTTGGAATGGTTTTGGCAATCTGTAGATGAAGATATTGGAATTATTTGGGATGTGCCTTATACTAAAATATTAGATATTTCTAAAGGAATTGCATGGCCAAGATGGTTTGTAAATGGTAAAACAAATATCTATAAATCATCTGTTGAGAAATTTGCAAAACAAAACCCTCAAAAAATTGCATACCATTTTGTATCTGAAGATGGACAAACATCTAATATTTCATATTCAGAATTAGATTCCAAAGTATCAAAACTTGCAAATGGTCTTAAATCCATTGGAATACAAAAAGGAGATGTCATTGCAATTTATTTGCCCATGATTGAAGAAGCAATATTAGCAATACTTGCAGCATCTAAGATTGGTGCAGTACAAACTGTAATTTTTTCTGGATATAGTTCTGAATCATTGCATATACGATTACAGGATTGTAAAGCAAAAGCACTTTTTGTCTCTGATGGATTTTACAGGAAAGGAAAACCAGTATCTCAAAAACAAGATTCAGAAATTGCAGTTAAAGATACTAGTGTTGAAAAAATTATTGTGGTTTCATACAAAGGAATTGATAATTATGAAAAATCAGATAAAATAATTTTTTATCATAATCTTGTATCTTCTCAAAACGATCTGTGTGATACCGAAATTTTAGATTCTGATGACCCATTGTTTATTTTGTATACGTCAGGCACAACTGGCAAGCCTAAAGGAGTAATTCATGCTCATGGAGGATTCTCTGTTTTTGCTGGACATCAGACTGCATATCTAATTGATATGAATCAAAATGACACATTATTTTGGTCTGCCGATATTGGTTGGATCACCGGCTTAGTGTGGAATGTCTATGGTCTTTTGATAATAGGGGCAAGTGCCGTAATTTATGACGGTGCATTAGATTTTCCAAGGATTGATAGGATCTGGAAGATATTATCTGATTATCAGGCAACAATTTTTGGAATATCTCCAACTGCAGTACGATTATTTAAAAAAAATAATGTTGAACCACTAAAATCTTATTCATTAGATAAAATTAAAAATATTCCAACTACTGGTGAACCACTTGATAATGATTCTTGGTGGTGGTTATTTGAAAAAGTCGGCAACAAGAAGATTCCCATTATGAATTTGTCTGGTGGTACTGAAATTGGTGGAGCAATGTTATCTGTTTTTCCGGGAATGAAACTAAAACCATCTACTGTTGGAATTCCAGTTCCTGGAATCAATCTAGATGTATTTGATGATGATGGAAATTCTATTAAAAACAAAAATGGTTATTTGGTAATTAAATCTCCATGGCCTGCAATGACTAGGGGATTGTTAAATGATGATGAAAGATACCTTGAAACGTATTGGTCAAAATTTAAAAATATTTGGTTTCATGGAGATTATGTTTTTGTTGATGAAGATAATCTTTGGTATATGCGTGGCAGAACTGATGATGTGATAAATATTTCAGGTCATAGAATGAGTACTGCTGAGATTGAACATGCTGTAATTTCTCATGAAAAAATATCTGACGCTGCATCCATCGCAATTCCTGATGATATTACAGGTGAGGCAATTGTTGTATTTTTTGTAACGGATGACAAATTAGAAATTGGTTTAGAATCTGAGATTTCTAATTATGTTTCTAAAAAGATTGGCAAAGTAGCAAGACCTAAATTTGTTTTTCAGTTATCTGATTTGCCAAAGACAAGAACAGGTAAAATTATGCGCCGATTATTAAAATCAAAATTATTGGGTACGGATCTGGGCGATTTGTCGTCTCTCGAAAACCCAAATATTTTGGATGAAATTCCAAAATTAGGTTGAAAAAATCTAACTTTTTACTATTTACTATTTCACGCTTTGTATCTTAATCAAATCTCATAACACTCATTATTGAAATTCATAGTTGATCAGCAGGTCGAAGACATAGAGATGCCTGAAAATCTCAAATTAAACACGTTTTTGAAGGAATTTCACTCTGATTGCCCTCATTCAAAGTGTAGTTTTGGATTATATGGATTTGCATTTGGACAATCACCATTTCCTGTGCCATTATTAATGCAGGAAGCATTAATGAAAAACGCAAACCAAGGAGCATATGCTCCTGTTCCAGGAATTCCTGAATTACGCAATGCTATCTCAAAATACAATAAACACTATTTTGGAATGGATATCGCCCCTGAACGAATCTATGTTGGTCCTGGAACTAAAGAACTAATCTTCAATCTTTTAGAGATTTTACATGGAACTGTGATTTTGCCTACACCAGCTTGGTTGGGGTACCTTCCACAAATTAGATTCTTGAAGAAAAATTATCATATGTTGCCATCTAAACCAAATAATAAATTTTCTCCTGGTGATCTAAAGAAATTGGCACTTAGATTACATGACAGACAAAAAATTTTGATCTTAAACAATCCTCATAATCCCACTGGATTATTGTACGATAAATTTGAACTCGAAGAAATTGCATATGTTTGTAGAGAACAAAATATCGCTGTAATTTCTGATGAAATTTATGCTCAGACAACTTATGATTTTTCAAAATTTATTAGCATGGGAAAAATTTATCCTGAAGGCACATTTGTTACAAATGGTTTATCAAAATCTCACGCTGCTGGTGGTTATAGATTAGGCTATGTGATTTTCCCTCAACATGCAGTTGATCTAAAGAGACAATTTAAAAAAATTCTTGCAACAGAGTATACCGCAGTATCTACCCCAATTCAACATGCTGCAGTTGCAGGATTTGAAATTAGTAAAGAGATGGATATCTATTTTGATACAACTCGAAAAATTCATCAGATTATGGGAGAATATACTTACAATGCATTATCTACCATTAAAGGAATTAAACTAACAAAACCTGATGCCACATTTTATCTTCTAGCTAATTTTAATGCATTTTCAGCAGAGCTACGAAAAGCCAAGATTACCACATCTCAGAAATTATCCGAATCTTTAATCGTTCACCCCTATCATACTGCAATTCTAGGCGGTGATAGTCTTGTTTTGGAGAGAACCGACTTTAGTACAAGAATTGCCTATGTCGACTATAATGGAACTAAAGTTCTTCAAAGTTATCTTAATCACATACCAAAAACCAGTTCTGAAAGGGTAGAATTTGTAAAAAATAATGCCCCAAAGATGGTTGCGGGAATTGAAATGATTGGTAAATTCTTTAAGGATCTTAAAAAAGAATCAGCCCATGATTTACAAACTGAAAAAAGTTTGATAATTTCTCAAAGTTAGTATTATTTCTTTTTTCTAATTTGTTGTACAACCATTGGTAAAAATGCACCTACATCTGATACAATTCCTAGTGCTTGCCATGTTCCTCTATCCATAAGTTTTGTAACTGTTGGTTGATTGATATCGATAACAATTACTTTGACATTGGCTGGAAGCATGTTCCCAGTTGCAATAGAGTGAAGCATAGTTGAAATCATGATTACCAGACTTGCATCTTTTAGAATTTTTTTATATTCATGTTGTGCTACAGTCATATCCGTGATAACATCAGGTAATGGCCCATCATCTCGAATTGAACCCGCTAACACAAATGGTACTTTGTTTTTTACACATTCGTACATTATACCCTTTTTCAATTTTTTTGACTTTACCATATTTGCAATAGAACCTGCTTTGAAGACCGCATTAATTGCATCCATGTGATTTCTATGTCCATGATATGCCAAGGTTGCATCATTGACATTCATTCCTAATGATGTTCCAAGTGTGGCATATTCAATATCATGAACTGCAAGTGCATTACCTGCTAATACTGCATCAATATATCCTGATTTGATTAGTTCAGCTACTGCATCATCTGCACCAGTATGTACTATGGCAGGACCTCCGACAATGATTATTTTTCCACCTTTCTTTTTTGTATTATAGATATCTTCTGCAACTTTTTTTGCAATATGCTGAGTTGGTCGTTCACTAGAACTTGAACCTCCCATAAATTCAAAAACATTGACTCCCTCTCTTGGACGCTCAGGTGGAGTAATCTTAATTCCATTTTCACCAAAAATTATTTGGTCTCCTTTTTTAACATCTCTAACTGGTACACAGAATGCTCTATTCCCCTTTACAACAATACATTTGTCCATCATCATGTTCTCAACTTGAATCCATTTTCCTTTATGGAAAACTTGTGTGTGGTTATTTGTTGTACTGTAAAAATTATCTGGCATAACAAAGTTTTTTGGAGATTTTTTCAATATGATTTCTTTTTGATCTTTGGATGTTGCCCCTTCACGATAAATTGTTTCTAAAATTTTATCCAAATGTTTCTGATTTTTACCTGTAACAAGTAATAGTGCATATGATTGATCTTTTTTTCTCTTACCAATCTTAATTTTTTGTACTTCAAATTCTCCTTTAAGGTCCATTATTTTATCAAAGATCTTAGTTAAAATCAAAGAGTCGATTAGGTGACCACTAACTTCAATCTCTTGAGAAAATTTAGTCATTTTAATATTCTCTACATCATGATAACTAAAGGTTTACTTTTTGTTTTAAGGCTAAACACTATACTGGAAGGATAACCTTACCTTCAAATTTTGGGATGTTGTCCGTCTCAAATACTTTTTCCAAGTTTTCTTTTTGTTCTTTCGTCACTCCTTGAACAATTGTTTTAGAGTACCCTTCACTATCAACGATTGCAAGAATGTAACCGCTATTGTCAGTCAAAACAAAACCCGCTGATTCATCAACAAATGAATACAGATTTTCTTCCCCTACCACTTCCCATACATTTGATTTATTCGTTCTTAATGCTAATGCTGGCATTGCTTTACCATCAGTTAATTTATTGAGATATTCTCTTGCTTCTGCAACTCTTTTCTGGCCTAGTTTTAAGGCCTGGAAATATTGCATGTTTCTCAAATAATTGGGTTATTATAAAAACAATCTCTCTGCATAAGATTGTTATAGAATCTCAGATTTTCTTAACTTATGCCTCTTACAAATAATGTGATCATCAAATTAAATGAAATAACTACAATAGTTGAAGACAGGTCAAACCTCTCAGAATCAGAAGTTGTTGAGATAAAATCTATCTTCAAAACCATAGTGGAAAGCGGGGAGAGATATGACATTGACGAAATTGAATTCTGGTTTGAAAATGAAGGAAGTTGGACAAGTAGAAAATCTCGAATTCGAATTGCAAACCTTTCAAGTTACATTCAAGATAAATACCAACAAACAGCTCATCTAAGAATTATTTCTGATGATGATTGTAATTGTGATAACTAAGTTTCCAGTTTTTCTAATAATCGTCCAACAATTTTTGCGTTTTCTGTTCTTTCGTTAAGAATTTCTTTTAGACGAGTTTCGTTTTTGCTATCTTTTTCAATTATCTGAAAATATTCTTCATCTAGGTCATTATTAGCCTGAAGTCTTTTGATTACCTCAAACAATATTCCTATTACTTGTTTTTGTGCATCAATTAACTCATCTTTGCTTTTCTCAGACATTTTTTACTCTCCTTCTTTGATAATCTCCGTAAATAATTCTTTTAATTTAGGATCAATGATATCTATCTTAGCAGATTCAAAAAAGGACTCTAGTTTTTCTTGCGAATGTCCATCTTTTTTATAGATATTAGCTTGAAGCACCATCTCCAATTTGTCAATTTGATGCACCAGTTTTGATTCAATAGAATTATTTTCTTGGTATTCTTGCCAAATTTGTAAATACTGTGATTTAATTAAATCTGGCAAATTTTTAATAATTTCATTAAATGCATTATTTTCTAGCTCAATCTTTTTTTCCTTACTTAGTTGTTCAGGTACATAGTCTCCAATTTTTGATTCAGCTAGATCATGCAATAAAACCATTTTAATAATTTTTTCAGAATTGTAATTTCCTAAATCAGAAATTACCATACTTATCACTGCCATTGAATAAGAATGGTCTGCAACTGATTCAGGATTATCTAGTGATAGTTTATCAATCCAACCCTGTCTAGAGATTTTTTTGAGATTTACAGCTGTTTTGAAAAAATCTAAAGTCATTTTATAATAGTATGTATGATATTTTCTCCTAATGAATTTTCATATTATGAGATTACGAACAACATAATAGTTAATTTTGCTAGGGTAAGTTGATGAAAATTTATACCAAGACTGGGGATGGGGGCAACACCGGTTTACAAGGAAATCTCAGAATAGCAAAATCTCACCCAAGAATCATATCATATGGTATCGTAGATGAAGCAAATGCCGCGCTAGGAATAGTTCTAGTTAATTCATTGGATGACGACATCACAAAAATTTTAACAAACATTCAAAATGATCTGTTTTTGGTTGGAGCAGATCTTTCAAATCCAAATCTTGATGATATGAAAAATAGAGTTACGTCAGATATGGTAGAAAGACTTGAACACAATATTGACAAATTTGAATCTGAACTTGTTCCTTTAACAAATTTTATTTTGCCAGGGGGCGATAGAGCTGCAGCACAATTACATTATGTTAGAACTGTTGTGAGAAGAGCAGAAACACAAGTAGTTGAATTAAGTAAAAAAGACGAAATCAATTCAAATTGTATCAAATATCTCAACAGATTATCTGATTTGTTTTTTGTAATGGGTCGTTTAATCAATAAACGAAAAAACAAGGAGGATATTATCTGGAAGATCTGAAAAGACAAACTTTAATTCCTCATTTGAGTGCATTTTTCTCAGTGCCGGGGTAGCTCAGCCTGGGAGAGCACTCGGCTGAAGACCGGGCTGTCGCGTGTTCAAATCTCGCCTCCGGCACTTGAAATATTTTAAAGATTTCTAAAAAATTATGGAAACAAAAACTAAATCGATTCATTAACATCAAAAATATCTGTCCTTTAAACCAGAACTTTGTTTGTTAGAATTGGATTAATCTACTAGTGTTTAATTATATGGTATGTTGAATTGAGTGATAGATTTTATGTGATTATAAAAATAATATTTTAATCGATCGCCAGTAAACATTTACCCTATAATTACTAAAAAAATCATCTTACATAATCTTTAAAAACCATAGTAACTCTTGATTTTCGATATTCATGGTTGAAAAAAAAACTAGAGAAAACAAAGATAAAATCAAAGTAAAAACTACAAAGGCTAAACCCAGTAAGACTAAATCTAAATCTACAAAATCAAAAAATAAAAAAGTAATACAAGAACCATTTGCTGATGCTGGTGTTGTTATAGTTGATGAAAATATAGAATTTGATCAGGAAAAACTTAATGAAGAAAGGAGAGCATATCTTGAAGAAGCAAGGTCTCAAGATGTGTCTGACTAGGAATCTTTATCCGATCCCCTGACATGTACTAATTATGCGTGCATTATGTTTGGTTACCGTTAAACCAGGTAAGGTGGATTTGGTCGTCCAAATATTAAAGAAAAAACGTAAAATTTTAAAACAGATAATGATAGTTGCCGGAAGAGCAGACATTAGTGTGCTTTTACAAGGAAATATTGATGAAATCAACAATATGGTAATTGATTTTAAAAAAATTAAAGATATTGTTACAACTGAAACATTAATTGAAGTAGAGGTAAATCTGGGATGGTAAGAGCAATAATTTTAGTAAAATCTCCAAAGAAACTCATAGCTGCAAGATTACGAAAAGTTTCCTCAATAACTGATTCTTTTCCAACAAGTGGACAATTTGATGCTGTTGCAATAATTGAAGTTGAACAACTAGTTCAGATTAAAGAAGTTGCTAACATGATTCACAAAATCAATGGTGTAGAAAGAACCGAAACTATGGTTGAAGTTCAATAAAAAGAGAAACCCCCCGCTTACCGCCTAGAAAGTGATACTAATGTAGATTATAATCAGGATTATTTTTTGTTAGAGCAATTTAAAAATTAGAATATCTGATAAATATTATGAATAAAATTATAAAATTTGTAATTGCATTTATTGTAATAGGGACTGTAGTACATTTTGTTATTAATGATGATCCATTAAATTTTGATTGGGCATTTGAATGCAAAAAAACATTAGCAACTGTTGGTTGTTAGTTGTGCAATTAGATTCCTAATGTCACTATTGCGTACCTATTGCCCCTGTATTGACCATGTAAAAAGCCTGTATTCATCTATTGTGTCTAAAAATATACCATTAATCTACTAGAAAAATTATTAGAAAATAATGCCAACGGGGATACCGAAAGGAAAAAAGAAACTACAAGGAATTATAATGAACGATAGGGAAAAAATGAATAGAAATGACTAAGAAATTACCTAAGGGACATAATATTGGCGGTGGCAATTCTCAGAAAAGACGTCAAGAGAGAAAACAAGAGAAAAAACAAGAGAAAAAACAAGAGAAAAAACAAGAATCTAACTAAAACCACTTTGTATAGGAATGGTAGAATCTTTTTTGAATGTGATTTTGTTAAGGAATTATTGGATTTGGAAAT
>Ga0208879_1000923_pt1 | contig 28987 bp, 30 predicted proteins | sample Knorr_S15_td_Bot_FD_185605 | JGI IMG/M metagenome (GOLD analysis project Ga0208879, IMG submission 185605) | Marine microbial communities from Southern Atlantic Ocean transect - Knorr_S15_td_Bottom_ad_5009_LV_A (SPAdes) (version 2) | ecosystem: Environmental > Aquatic > Marine > Oceanic | place...
TAAAGACGTTTCAATAAGCGGATCTGCCTTCGTTATTACTGGCCCTGATTCTGATTCAATGATAAAAACCAGGGAATTTGTTCGATCACAGATTGCATTTTATTCATCCACTCCTACATATTCTAAGGTGCTTGAGACGCATGGTTGGGGCGATATTGCCAAGGAACTTAATCGATTGTCTTCTTCTGGTAATTTTAAGGACATGCCTGAACTAATTACTGATGAAATTCTTGAAACTGTTGCAATAATTGGAGCTCCTAACGAAATTGCTCCTCTTGCCGCAAAAAAATATTCTGGTCTGCTGGATCGTATTAATTTCTATCTTCCATTTGACTCTAACATGTCACCTGAGATGTCTTATTGGTGGAAAAACACAATTAAAGCAATTCAATCTTAATCTATTTTTTTTATTCTGTTCGATGCAATTTCACAATATTCTTTAGATATATCTATATGTATAAAGTTCCTGTTATTTTTTGCAGCAACTGAAGCTACAGTGCCTGTTCCTCCAAACATATCTAATATCGTATTATCTTCGTACGAATAATATTTTATTAATCTGTAGATCAATTCTTCTGGAAATGGTGCAGGATGCCCTTTTCTATTTTTTGTAACAGGTAGTATATTCCAATGACCATCGGAGAAATTGAGAAATTCATCTCTCGTAATATCTGATTTTGTTTTGTCTCCTTCTAGTTTCATGGAATTATTGCTAAAAATTAATACATATTCCCATGATGGAATTATATGCGGGTTACTTGGACTCTTCCAACTTCCCCATGCTGTTCTTTTCAACATTGTTTGTTTATACCATAAAATTTCTGCCCTGAATATCATTCCGATTTCTCTTAATCTGTTTGACAAGTCATGATGCAAAGGTCTGAAATCTCTTATTCCTGTAGGACCTACATTCAATGCAAATCTTCCTCCATCTATTAATACTCTCTTTGTCTCAATCCAAACTTTTGTTAACCAGTTCAAATATTCATCATATTCCATTAAATCATTGTGACTGTCATAGTCTTTTCCTACATTGTACGGCGGCGACGTTATTGCTAGATGTACAGAATTTGATTCTATATTCTTCATTAAATCTAGAGTATCTCCACAATTAATCTTGTTCATTAAATCTAATTTTACTTCCAATACGCACTTTATTTAGAAAAATTGCTTTAGTTACCCAAAAATGAATTATTTTTCTCATTATTGTGAAGCTTTATTGCTCTATTCTATGTTTAGAAGTCTATTGTTTAAGCTATTAACTTTTTTAATATTCTTATTATTTGTCGGTAATATCTCTACTGTAAGTTCGGAAAATGTTTTTGATTGGAAGTATTCTGCATTTGATAAGTACAATACAGGTTTTAGTCCACAAACCGTAATTTCAAAAGATAATGTTAAAAACTTGGAACTTAATTGGATTTATCAATTTGATAGTGTAGAACCTCTAGATGATGATATAGTTCCTCCTGAAGGAATTCAGACTACTCCATTGATTTACCAAGGAATTGTATATGTCGCAACTGGTTACAATGAAGTTTATGCAATTGATGCTATCGATGGTAGTCCGTTATGGTCTTTTAAACCTGATATTAATGATTTTAAGAATACTGATGTTTGGGCAAAACGACTTGCTATGAGATCACTTACAATACATGAAGATGCCGTGTATATTCAGACTAGCGAATGTTCTATCTACGGTCTCGATTTAATAACCGGTGACATAGTATTCGAATTACCCGAAACATGTTCTAATATCCCTGGAAATAACGGCCAATATTTCTCTCCATTTGCACCTACTTTTTATAATAATCTTCTAATAACTAGGGCACAGGGAAATGCATTCGGCGGACGTGGATATGTATCTGCTTATGATTTAGAAACTAAAGAGTTAGTTTGGCAGTGGTTTTCTTCTCCACCTGCAGGCGGTGAATTAAATTGGGGATATGGTCAAGCAAAATTGGGTAATATTCTACCCTTTGAAAATGATTGGGGTTATACTAATTATATTGCTGGAGGTACATCTTGGGGATTAGTTGCAATTGACGAAGAATCTGAAACATTGTTTCTTTTGACAGGTGAACCTGCAAATCAATTTGATGCAGCTCTCCGTCCTGGCCCTAATCTATTCTCAAGCTCTATTGTTGCACTTGATATAAATTCTGGAACTCTAAAATGGTATTACCAGATAAGCACTCATGATATCAATAATAATGATCCCGGTTGGAAAGTTGTTTATACGACTATTTCTGTAAATGACGTAGACCGTAAAGCAATCATTGCTGCTTCAAAAAGTAATTATTTGTATGTAGTAGATGCTCTCACTGGAGATCTAATTCACAAGCCTATGCATTTTGGTCCAGAAAGTTATAATCTAACAAACGAAAACACTGAAAATCAATCCGATATGTATGCATCCCAAACCAAGTATGTCGGTGAAATATTTTGCCCTAGTCAATTAGGCGGTGTATTTGCTGGAATGTCTGTTGCTGATAACATAGCATATATCCCCTCTCAGAATGTTTGTGGAACTGTTCTTACAAGACAGTTAGAATACAAAGGAGAAGTTATTGATGGTTATGTCTATCGTCTTGATCTAGATCGACCAACAAATGGTTCTATATACGCTATTGATTTATCTACTTCTGAATTAAAATGGCAAATAACTATCCCTGATCGAATACAAAGCGCTTCTCTAATTGTAAGTGCCGATGTATTATATTCAATAGATCGTGGTGGAATATTTTATGCTATCGATATAGAAGATGGAACAATCCTTAATTCTATACCTTTCAATTCAATGGGTTCTGCTGGTCCTTCTATTGGCGCTGATGCAAAAGGCTCTATGATGATTGTTTTTCCAATGGGAGGTGGCACATTAACTGGTAATAATCCTGGTATCCTTGTCTCTATGTCAGTTGACGAATCTTCTGAATCATCTTATGATTATCTATTATTTGTAATCATTCTTGTATCTCTAATCTATGCTACAATAGTAATTAGACGTAGGATTAAAAATTGAGTAATAATAAACTAATTATTTATGGCACAATCGAAACCTGGGAATTCGATTCTTGGATAATTGGTTTCAATAAAGTTCATCCAAACATCAAAATTGAATATTCACGTAAATATGTATATGGAACGCCTCCTCCTATGTCTACACAAATTACACATGATTTATCAAACACCGGTTCGTCCGCAGATATAGTTCTGAGTGCAATTTCTCCCCATCTACAGATGCAAAATCAAGACTTATTTCAAGTTTATAATTCTCCCGAAAGATGTAATATTTCCGAGTCATTAAAAGATTCAGAAGGATTCTGGACATCCATTGTCCTCTTACCTACTATGCAAATCTACAATCGTGAACTTATTGATATTGATGAGGTTCCTACAAGCTCTAAAGATCTACTTGACAATCGATGGAAAAACCGTATATCTATACATGACATAACTCTTGGAACATTTGGAAGTAATTGGATGTCTTCACTTCGTAGTAATTTGATTGACATCGATTGGAGCAGCTTCATAAATCTACTTTCACATCAAAATTTACAACTCTGGCCATTATTCAGACACGTTCTTGGCAGTGTCAGTCTTGGAAAAAGTGATATCGGTCTTACAGTTATGTTTTATGAATATCTTCGTGCAAAAGATAAGAATCTCCCTATTGAGCGACTCATGCTTTCAGACATTCCTTTATACATCTCCGCTACTGTCGCCTCAATACTAAAGACTTCTAGTAATTTAGAATCTGCTAAATTATTTATTGATTATATACTATCTAAAGAAGGCCAGAATATGATTGGCAATAACTACATCAGAGTTCCAGCCTATATAGAATCCGATTCTAAATACTCGATTTCCAATATATTACCTGATGAAAAATACTCAATTTTCCCATCACTTGACGTAATAAACAATACTGATAAGGATAGACAATTATTCCAAAATTTATTTAAAAACCATGTTACAACCGACGAGGCATTTAATACCGACGTCGATAAAGTCTTAAAAAAATAATCTAATCCCACAAGTAACTTTTAATTTTTAGTAACTCTTTCTTGATCGAAAATAATGTTAAAAATATACCTGTAACAAAAGATACTCTGCTCATTGCTTTTGTATTGTCCATTCGATCGATCATTTCATCAAGTTCCTCAATGGATCTTCCTCCATATTCTACATCTCTAACTTCACATTGATTATCGATCATTACTACACAATACATTTGTTGAATCAAATTTCCGGCATCCAATTCTACTACGATAAACTCTTCAATCTCATTATTCTGGTTCAATGCTGATTGATATAAAAAAAAACTTAATGAAAGAAAGATTATACCTAAAATTAAATCTCTTCTTCTCATGTATTACTATATGCCCTCACAATTAATTAGTCTATTTTAATTTTACAGATAAAATCTAAACGAATCTGTTTTTTAATTTTATTAATTCTTCATATGTTGAATAAATAAGCAGGAATGCGCCCAATCCGCCTAATCCTCTACTTACAAGCATCGAAGTATTTATTCGAGCGTTAATATTTTCCGTCTGCTGAATGTCCAATCCTATTCGTTCTATTCCCATCTTTGCATTGGCCCCTGCTTCTTCTACTGATCTTATCAACTCTTCAAACGCTCTAACTTCTTCCATTACTGACTGATATACTAATGCGCCAAGTATCACAAGCACCACTCCTAAAATAAAGTAAAATCTCTTCATTTGATGTTGATTCTGAATAGTACGTAAACCAATATATCGATTACGTATTGTTTTTATTAGATTCTACCTATATTTTTTCTATGTCAAACAAGAAACCATTACCTCGAAACAAGTTTCTTGCACTAATCAAAAGTGAAGCAAAAAAACGATATCCTGATAAGCATCCATTTAACACGCTCTTATACGAAGGAAAACTAAACAAAACTCAAATACATGGATGGATCACTAATTGGTTCTATTATCAAAATATGATTCCATTGAAAGACGGTGCGGTGATTTCTAACTGCCCTTTATCTGATGTTCGTAGGCTTTGGATTTCACGAATACTGGAATACGACGGTTATTCAGAATCTGAAGGTGCTATACAAGGATGGATTAAATTCGCCGAATCAACAGGTATGAATAAAAAATCGCTGTATTTAGACAATTATTTACCAGGTGTACGTATTGCATCTGATTCATTATTAAATTATGTTAAGACACATTCTTGGTTTGAGGGAATTGCAACTTCCCTTAATCAACTATTCTTGTCAGCTGCAATCGATAAACGTGTTTATGCTTTGTCTAAACATTATGGAGATTTTATTGATCCTAATGGACTGGGTTACTTTATGTCCTTATCTGCCCAAGCTCGGAAAGACAGCCAAATAGCTTTCAATATCATTATGAAATATGCTGATTCTTATGAAATGCAACTAAAAGCAGTAGATTCTGTATTATTTACCGAGGATGTACTTTGGTCCATGTTTGATTCAATTCATTCTGTTTATGTTTTAAAAGAATAAATCATCCAATATTTATTGCTTCTGCCCTTCCACGTTTTTTTGTTCTTCTCATAGGGAATATACATGATTCATACAACGTTCCATCTTTCTGCCTTTCTCCAATTTCATATCTGTCTCCGTAATTATATTCTAGAAAACCTTCAATCATCCCTTTTGTAAAATTACAAACAGGGCCTCCATTTTCTCTTGCTTGAAAACACCCTAAACACTGAAACTTGTATTGCGGATGATATTTTTCATCACTTAATATTGTTTTAATATTACCTATCTCATTTTCTTCAAAAAATTCCGATAATCCATGTAAATTATCTTTTAAATTGCTGTTGAATTTTTTAGCAATTACCTCTTTACCTACTCTCTTTCCATAATTTCTTAGTATGTCATGATGTCTTGTTTTTGTAACATTTCTCAATAACCTGAATACATGAAATAGGAATAGTTGTATGTCTTTACCTAGTTTATTATTTTTTTCTATCCCCCATTCTAGTTTATTACTCTCAAATATTCCTGATAATAAATCCAGATAATGAGAATCCGAAGATGAGATTGGGAGTGTACTGTCTAAATTATGTTTTAACACATAAAGTTTTGATCTAAATCCTCCTCTTCCACTCTTTGTTCCAGAAATTTCAATTATCTTATCTTTGATTAAATTAGTTAAATGATAACTTATGGTTGGTTTTGATACCTTTAGTATTCTAGAAAGGTCAGTCAATGAATATGGCTGCTGAGATAATTGGTTGATTATATTCTCTCTAACTCTTCCTTTTTTTACATGTGGATGTTTACTACTTGCAGTCTCTAATTTTATCACCTATTTACTGTTGTTATGATAATTCTAACAGGGTACAGATATAAATATTTACATTAATCTCAGGTATGTTAGCACAGAATCGTAATCTGTTAGTTGCGGTAGTTGCAATAGCAATTCTTGCAATAGCAGGTTTAACTTTTTTCAATAGCGGACCATCAGGTTCGGGCGGACCATCAGGTTCGGGCACAGTATTGGTTTATGGAAGTGTCGATGCAGAAGATATGCAAACAACTATCGACGCATTTCATGAAGCCTACCCAGATATAAAAATCGATTATGTTCGAGGCTCTCCTTCCGAGGTCTATACTCGAATCTCTACTGAGATTGACGCAGGAGCAAAAACAGCTGATGTAGTAATGCTCAGTTTTCCTGGTTCATTATCTTTGGTAGATAATGGCTTTGCACAATCATACAAGGCACCAAATGCAGCTAATTGGCCTGACGAACTAAAAGATCCCGATGGATTTTGGCAAGGAGTTCTTATTCTTGGTCAAGTAATTACCTATAATACAAATCTAGTTTCTGAAGATGAATTACCTAAAACATTAAACGATCTTACTGATCCAAAATGGAACGGTAAAATCACAATGCATGATTACACAAGAGGTACAACATCTACAAGAATCTGGGCTACTATTGCCGAAGAAGGTAATGTCGATGTAAGAGATTTCTTAACACGATTAGAAGCAAACGTCCAACCAGTTCGACAACGTAGTACCGGTGCACAGAATGACGAAGTTTCACGTGGCGAATATCATATTGGTATTGTAGCTCAACTCCATGACGTAATAAAGTCACAAATGGATGGCGCACCTGTTGCAATACTTCAATTAGAAGATTTCCCATTGGTATGGGGTCCAACTGCAGCCGTACTCCTTGAAGCATCTGAGAATCCAGACGCAGCAAAAATATGGATTAATTTCTTGGTTAGTGAAGAAGCACAAATATTGATTGGTAATGTCGATGTAAGATTCGCAGCTTTGCCATCAGTTGAAGATAAAACAAAGCATACTCTTGGAGCTGCCACTCCTGAAGGTATGGATCTTCTTAGATATCCAAGTGCTGCAGCACGAGCCAACCACGATGATTGGCATGCTATATTCAAAGAAATAGCAGGAGTCTAATTCTCAATCTTTAATATCGCTATAAATCTCCCATGTTTTATAGCGATATTATCATTTTCTCATATTTTTTAATATAATAACCAAACAAAATTTATCTGAAATATTTTTATTATTGTTCTAGTACTCATAGGTGATGTCTGAACAACTTACTTTACAAAACGAGACAACTATTGATGCAATAAACCGCGTTAATGCAAATTATTGGAAGGATAAAAATGTCCTTATTACAGGAATAACTGGTTTTGTAGGTTCTTGGCTTACTGAAATTCTTTCATCTTCTACAGTTGACGCCAATATATGCGGTTTACTTAGAAGACAATCAAACCCTAACCTTAGAAATATCCAACATCTTCTTGATAGAAAAAATATCAAATTAATTAAAGGTGATTTACAAGATATGGGTTCTATAGTTAATGCAATTAGAGAATCCGAAGCAGACGTTATTTATCATTTAGCTGCTCAATCATTTGTACCACATAGTTTTGCGTCACCTATAGATACCTACTCTACAAATGTAACGGGAACGCTGAATGTGCTTGAAGCTTTGAGACTCACTCCTCGAGATGTCGCTTTACATTATGCTGGTTCAAGTGAAGAATACGGATTAGTGATACAAAATACTGACCATTACAAAGCAATGTTGTCAAAATACAATATTATATTGCCAGTTCCAGATTTCGATGATAATGATGATGTAATTAATGAAGCTCCTGTAAAGGAAACAAATCCTTTACGCACAGTTGGAACTTCTCCTTATGGATCATCAAAACGACATGCCGAAGATGCTTGTAGAACCTATGTGTCTTGTTACGGACTTGATGTTCATATTACAAGAGCATTTAATCATACCGGTCCACGTCGTGGAAATGAGTTTGTAACCAGTGAAATTACAAGGCAAATCGCACAAGGAATCAAAGAGAATCATAAAAATATTACTCTTGGAAACCTTGATTCTATTCGTGACTTTACGGATGTTCGTGATATTGTCCTGGGATATTTGGCGGTCATTGAAAAAGGTACTAAGGGAGATGTATACAATTTGGCTAGTGGTAAGGGTATAACTATTGCCGAATTACTAGAAATATCTTTGAATATCGCACGTGAATATTATAAAATTGAAGATATGAGTTACCAACTTGATAAATCTAGATTACGACCTACTGATCTTCCGGTGCTTATTGGAGATGCTTCCAAAGCTCGAGAGAAACTTAATTGGGATAATTATATTCCTCTTAATCGCACTATACTAGAAATGATTCAATACCACCTTAGTTTAATGAGTTGATTATTTGTCTGTTTCTGTATGCCCAAATTGCTGGTCTGCGAATTTCGAATTAAACAAAAATAACGATACAAATACTTGTTTAAAATGCGGCAATAATTTCAAACGTGCTAAAAAAATCTAATTCTCTATCTTATCTTTGACGTATTCCATCAATCCGCCCTTCATTATCATATTATTGATAAATTCTGGAAATGGTTCTGCATTGAATGTTTTACCATCGCTGTTTACTGTACCCTTCTCAGTATCTATTTCTGCGATAGAGCTCTCTTTTGCAGCATCTACTGCTTCTGGACAAACTAAAATCTGTAATCCTATATTTATTGCATTTCTAAAAGATTGATACTATGGAAGAGTCATTTTCAAATTTTTCAATTTTTTCATCTTCTTTAAGAGTAAGATCAATATCATCTATACCTTCTAACAATCTAATCTTTCTATATGAATCAATCTCAAAATTTATGGATTCATCACTAAGAGTAATTTTTTGAGAATTTAGATCAAGTTCGACTTCATCTTCAAACTTTAATAATTTGTGAATTTTCTCAATATCAAGAATTATTGGTAAAACGCCATTTTTGAAGCAATTACTATAGAAAATATCAGCAAATGACGGGGAGATTATAACATTAAATCCAAAGTCCTTCAATGCCCAAACAGCATGTTCTCTTGATGAACCACATCCGAAATTTTCATTTGTAACCAAAATTTGAGAATTTTCATAGAGTGAGTTATTCAAAACAAAATCATTTTTTGGTTTCCCATCATGATCAAATCTCCAGTCATAAAAGAGAAATTTTCCAAATCCTGATTTTGTAATTAGTTTAAGGAATTGCTTTGGAATTATTTGATCTGTATCTACATTTGCTTTATCAAAGGGTGTGATTATACTAGTAACTTTAGAAAAAGGTTCCAATTTTAACTCCATTCCCTCACATCAACAAAATGACCAGCAATTGCAGACGCAGCTGCCATCACAGGACTAACAAGATGAGTTCTCCCACCAGAACCTTGCCGTCCCTCAAAGTTTCTATTAGATGTACTAGCACAACGTTCTCCAGGTTTTAAAATATCAGGATTCATTCCAAGGCACATACTACAACCAGATTCTCTCCATTCAAAATTTGCATCCTTGAAGATTTTATCTAATCCCAATTTTTCAGCTTCATGTTTTACCATTTGTGAACCTGGAACAACCATTGCGCTTACATCAGGATTAACTGTCTTACCTTTCACAATTTCTGCCGCATCTTTCAAATCTTCTAATCTAGCATTTGTACAAGATCCAATGAACACCCTGTCAATAGGAATTTCTACAATAGGAGTTTCAGGCTCTAAATTCATGTAGGCTAGTGCTTTTTTTGCACTTTCAATTTGTATTTCATTACTCTGACCGAATTCTTCAGGAGTAGGAATTGTTCCTGTTACATCAGATACCATCGCAGGATTTGTTCCCCAACTGACCTGAGGTTCAATTTTTTCTACATCAATTGTAAAACTTTTATCAAATTTTGCATTTGTATCTGACATTAGATTATCTTTCCAAGTATCAACTAACCGATCATAATTTTTTGGGGTATATTCTCTATTATTAATGTAATCAAATGTTTTTTCATCAGGAGCAATCAAACCAGCTCTAGAACCTGCTTCGATTGACATATTGCAGATAGTCATTCTTTGTTCCATTGATAAATCACTAATTGCATTACCACGATATTCCAATACATGACCGGTTCCACCATCAATTCCAATTTTTTTAATTATGCTAAGAATTATGTCCTTGGATGTTACAGCAAATGAATTTCTTCTTTTACCAGTAGCGAGAATTTCAAAGGTTTTTGGTTTTTCAAGCCATAATGTTTGAGTTGCAAGTGTATGCTCAACTTCACTTGTTCCAATACCAAAAGCAAAAGCACCAAAAGCACCTTGAGTAGAAGTATGACTATCACCGCATACAATCGTACTTCCAGGTAATGTAATTCCTAATTGAGGTCCTATGACATGCACAATTCCCTGATTAGGATCATTAATTCCAAATAGCTTTATTCCAAAATCTTTACAATTCTTTTCTAGTGTTTTAATTTGTGTGGAGGAAGTTTCATCAATCATTGGCAAGCTTCTATCAGTGGTCTGTACATTATGATCAATTGTAGCTATTGTAAGATCAGGACGTCTAACCTGTCTATTGTTAAGTCTTAGTCCATCAAATGCTTGCGGTGAGGTTACTTCATGAACAAGATGACGATCAATATAAATTAAAGAAGGTTCGTTTTCTCGTTCAACTACAATATGGGAATTCCATATTTTCTCAAATAATGTTTCGGTCATTATTTTCTAAACCTGCATGTGCTGCTATGATTTTCTCCGTCATTGTCATTGTCATTATGCATTAACTCCTTTTCCACTATGGATTTGCTAACTGTTCTTTTGGTGAAGAAACCTTCTTTTTAGTAAGAATCTTATTTATTCCATCAATCATTGCTTCAGTACTTGCAATTACTATGTCTCCATCTGACGATCTTGCCGTAGCAATATTTCCTTCATTGTCCTCTACTTTTATCACCACTTCTCCTAGTGCATCAGTTCCGCCTGATATTGCCTCTATCCTGAAGTCTTTTAATCTAATATGTGCGATTTTATCACTAATTTTCTGAATTGCTTTAATTGCAGAATCTACTGGACCTACTCCTGTTTCCGCTGCAACATGTATCTCACCATTCATTGAAATCTTTACAGATGCAGTTGGCGTTGATTTAATTCCTGTCATTACCGATATATCTATTAATTCTAATACTTTCTCTTCACTTTCTTGTCCTAGAATTGATCGCGCAATAGAGTCTAGATCCATATCTGTCAATCTCTTTCCTTTATCACCTAGATCCTTTACTCTTCCTAATATTTCCTTAACTTGTTGATCACTTGCTTCATAACCTAATTCTTCTAATTGTGCCTTTATACCATGTGTTCCTGCATGTTTACCTGCTTGTATCCATCTTTTTCTTCCTACTATCTCTGGTTCCAATGGCTCGTATGTGATTGGCATATTAATAATTCCATGTACATGAATTCCCGATTCATGACCAAATGCATTATCTCCTATTATTGCTTTATTTGGTTGTGGATTGATTCCTGTAAGTCTAGAAACTAGGTTTGACGTTTCATAAATCAATCTTGTATTGATGTTTGTTTCTTTCTGATATAGATTTTGCAATGCCATTACTACTTCTTCCAGTGCTGCATTTCCAGCTCTTTCCCCTAGACCATTAATTGCAACATGTATTCTTTCTGCACCTGCCAACATTCCTGCAAGTGAATTTGCAGTAGCTAAACCAAAATCATTATGACAATGCATACTTATTGGTTCTTTTACTGCTTGTTTTACTTTTGTTACTAAATCAAACATTGTGGTTGGATTCATTATTCCCACTGTGTCTGCTATGTCTATTCTATCCACGCCTGCTTTACTTACTTCTTGAAATACCTTGATTAAGAAATCAGGATCTGATCTACACGCATCCTCTGCAGAGAATTCTACTGGCACTCCTCTTTCTTTTACTAATTTTACCATGTCTGTAGCCTTTTTTATTACTTCATCTCTTCCCATCTTTAGCTTGTACTCCATATGTATGTCTGAAGTTGCTATGAAAACATGCACCAAGTCCACATTACATTTTAATACAGTTTCTATATCCTTTGGTTCTGCTCTTGCTAATCCGCATATCTCACTCTTTAATCCTGCTTCTGCAATTGCTTTTACTGCATCTGCTTCTCCTCTTGACGTTATAGGAAATCCTGCTTCTATTGTATCTACTCCAAGTTTATCTAATTGTATCGCAATTTTTAATTTATCTTCTGGTGTAAGACTTACTCCTGGTGTTTGTTCACCGTCTCGTAATGTTGTATCAAATATCTTAATTAATTTATTTTTGTCTGCCATATTACTCTCCTCTTTCAATAGCTGTTAATCCTGTTCTAGATATATCTATTTTTCCATAATCTGACGCTAATTCAACAAAGTCTGTAATTTTCTCTGACGTTCCAGTAACCTCGATTATTATTGAATTTACCGATTCATCAATTATTGTTCCTATATTTGCTATATCCCTTATTTTTGGTATCATTTTCTGATCCTTTACATAAATCTTAATTAATGCTAATTCTTTCTTGATTAATCTCTTTGGATCGAGAACCTTTGCATCTACTACATCTATTTGTTTGTTCATCACTTTTACTAATTGATTTATAGCGTTTTCCTCAGCCTCAATTACAAATGTCATCTTTGACATTGAATTATCTCTCAATTCACCTACTGATATACTTCGTATGTTGTAACCCCTTTGCCTGAATACATTTGCAGTTCTGTATAGAACGCCAGGTTTATTCTCGACTACTGTTGATATCAAATATTCATTCTTCATTGTATATACTGTCCAGTTACTTTTTGTGATAATTTACAGATTTTATGAACTCGAGACGCCAACATATTCACCAAAATTTTACTCGTGATTGGTGAAATTTTAAAGTCTAAGTAGTAGACTTAGAAGTAGGTCTACAGTTAAAGTTGACATTCTTTTGTTGTTGTTCACAAATTGGAAATGTGCCAAACAATTTAATAAAGTTTTGTGTAATATAGTAACAATACAATGGAAACTTCAACCCTAATCAATCTAAGTATCAATGATTATGCATTTTATTGGTCTTTACCTGAATTAATTGGTATAGAAAATGGATTCTATGAAGATGAGAATCTGAAGATTAAAGTAAATAATGTAACCCCTGTTGACAAAGTAAAAAGCAAAAGTCAAATGTACATAGACCTACAAAAGAAAAATTTGTCTGATTTTTATCATGCTGCTGAATATGTATCTTTATCCCGAGTGGCCGAAAGCGAAGATTCTAAAATTGTTTGCTATTCTCCATGGAATGAATCTGCTATCAATGGAAGTTTTGGCCTATACGTTGGACCTAATTTTTCTAATCCTAAACAACTTGCAAATAAGAAAATTGCAGTGGAGGCATCAACTGGTTCTTATTATACTACGATTGAAGATTTAGAAAAGTATTTTCCTGTTGATGATTCAAATTTCCTAAAACTTGGCGATCCTCATGAAAGGTTATTGTCAACCTTGAATGAGGAAACTTCTGCATCTAGTCTTCTGGGTATATATTGTGAATTTGCAGTGTCTCTTGGTTTAAATAAATTAATGGAATCGACAAGAAGAAAAGGAACCTTGATGATTTCTCGCAATGACCTTGAGACTGATCACATTAAATCATTTATTCGAGCCACAAACAAATCAATTCACTATATCAACGATCATCCTGACGATATACGAGATTTTTATATTAATAAAATTCAGTTTATCATAAATAAATTCTCATTAGAACAACAAAAAATAATTAATCAAAATATATCTGATATTTCTATACCTTCTTGGGAACCTTGGCAGGAATATCCTGAAGATGCATTTAATGAAATATATTCTTGGATGTCGCAAAGAAATCTAATTAACCCCTCCATTAATTATTCAGATATAGTTAATTCGTCTATTTTCTCTTAGACTCAAAGTATGGACACAAATCATTTAACAAACAATTATTACAATCTGGTTTACGTGCATTACAAATCTTCCTTCCATGTAATATTAATAATATTGAAAATCTATTCCAATTTTCCCTCTTTAAGTTCTTCATTAAATCAATTTCAATCTTTTCTGGGTTGGAATTCTCCGTAAGTCCTAATCTATTACTTAGTCTTTTTACGTGTGTATCTACTGCAATTCCTTGTGTCTTCTTGAATGCTACTGATAGTACGATATTTGCTGTTTTTCTACCAACACCTTCCAAGGTCAATAAATCTTCCATATTATCAGGAACTTCTGAATTGTATACATTTACAAGACGTTTAGAAGTCTTCTTTATCCTATTCGCTTTTAATGAATAATATCCTGTTGGACGAATTATCTTCTTAATCTTTTTGATATCTGCCCTTGCAAGTTGTTCTGGTTCTGAATATTCAATAAATAGATGTTTTGTTGTTCTATTAACAACTTCATCAGTACATTGTGCAGATAGAATTGTAGCTATTAATAATTGGAATGGTGTACCATATTCTAATGACGTATCGATAGGAGGATAAGAAGAATAAAGTCTTTGATATATTGTTTCTATCTTTTTCATTGATAATAGTGTAATTTATTAAATAATTAAAGCTAAGTGGATAATTAAATACTAATTTATTATAATTATAATTATGGTTAAACGTGCAAACTCACGTAGATCTATTCGACGTAAGACACCAAAGCGTAAAGCAGCACCAAAGCGTAAAGCAGCACCAAAGCGTAAAGCAGCACCAAAGCGTAAAGCAGCACCAAAGCGTAAAGCAGCACCAAAGCGTAAAGCAAACCGTAAAACTCCTAAGAAACCTCGTTACTCAATGCTCATTACTCAAAGTCAAAGAAATAGTCGTGACTTTATAGTAAAAGTATTGAAAAATGGCAAAGTTACAGGTGAGCCAAAAAAGATTATCTCGTCAAAAATTTCTGCCACAACATCGAACATAATTAACTATGCCAGACGTAAAAAAATCAATTTAGCAAAAGCTTGGGATTCAGTCGCTTAGATCAATAATAATACTTGATATTCGAGTATGTAGGTCTTAGACTTTTCTATAATCTATCTACAAATTGCCCCTTCTGCTGCAGAAGAAACTAATTTTGCATATTTTGATAATACTCCTCTCGTATACTTTGATTCCCTAGGCTTCCATCTAGTAGTTCTCTCTTTAATCTCATTATCTGATATATCGAGTTCTAATTTTCTATTTATCACATCTATTGTAATCCGATCGCCATCTTCTATTGTCGCAATTGGACCTCCTACTGCTGCTTCTGGTGAAACATGACCGACCATTAGTCCATGAGTAGCCCCTGAAAATCTTCCATCTGTTAATAGTCCTACTTTTTCTCCTAATCCTTGTCCATACAATGCCGCAGTAACTCCTAACATTTCTCTCATGCCAGGTCCTCCTTTTGGACCTTCATATCTAATTACTATTACATCTCCTTCTACTATTTTGTTTTTCGAAACATCTATGAATGCCTCTTCTTCACTATCGTATACTTTTGCATTACCTGATATTTGTAAATTTTTTACTCCTGCTGTTTTAATTACTGCACCATCTGGCGCTAAATTTCCATGCAAGATTGTTAAAGTCCCTGTTTTACTTATTGGAGATTCTACTTCGTAAACAACATCATTCTTGATATTTATGTTAAATTCCTCAAGATTCTCTTTCATAGTTTTACCTGTTACCGTCATAACGTCTCCATTAATCAGTCCTGCTTTAAATAATTTTTTCATAACTACTGGCACTCCTCCTACTTTATCTAAATCCAACATTATATATTTTCCTCCAGGTCTCATGTCTGTTATATAAGGGACTTTTTTTCTAATCCTTTCAAATTCATCTATTGTCAAATTTACTTCTGCTTCTTTTGCCATTGCTAATAGATGTAATACTCCATTTGTAGACCCACCCATTGCTTGTAGTATTACTATTGCATTTTCAAATGCTTCAAAAGTTAAAATATCTCTTGGACGAATATTGTTCTCTAATAATTTCATCAATGCTACTCCTGTTTCTTTACATACCTCATCTCTAGTTTCATGAATTGCTGGAGGTGATGCACTTCCAGGTAAAGCTATTCCTATTGCTTCACTTATTGACGACATAGTATTTGCTGTGTATAATCCACCACAAGATCCTGCTCCAGGACAAGCTTTATCTTCAATTTCCTTTAACTCTTCCAATGAAATCTTTCCTGCTGCTTGACTTCCTACGGCTTCAAATACATCCTGGATTGTTATATCTTTACCATTAATTTTTCCAGGCATGATTGTTCCTCCATATACAAATATTCCTGGTAAATTTAGACGTGCCAGTGCCATTATTGACCCTGGTAAACTTTTATCACAACCTGCAATAGTTACTACTCCATCATATCTATGCGCATGTACCATCAATTCAATTGAATCTGCGATTACTTCTCTACTTACTAATGAAGCACGCATGCCTTCATGACCCATGGCTATTCCATCACTTACTGAAACTGAAATAAATTCTCTTGGAGTTCCTCCTGAACTTGAAACTCCTTCTGATGCTTTATGTGCTAATCTGTCTAAGTGTAAATTACATGGAGTTGCTTCATTCCATGTACTTGCAACACCTATTAACGGCTTACCTAAATCCTCATCATTAAGACCCATTGCTTTCATCATAGCTCTAGCTGGTGCCCTTTGCGGACCTTTTGTAACATCATTACTTCGCCTCTTTAATTCATCGTTCATTACTAATTATGTGATTATGTTATATTTTTGCCTTTAGGAAAGTAATGACCTAAATATTACAATTGAGTTAAACATACTGTTGAAAAAAATTCGTTCCAGTAAATATGTAAAGGAAATTGAAGTCCAGGGACACCTTATTGACTCTATGATTCTTACTCGCATCTTCGATCATATTATGGACTTGCAAGGAGATTTCAAGGTTAAAGAATTTCGAATAGGACAAGGTAAAAATGATTATAGTTATGTTAAACTCGCAGTTTATGGAAAAAATAAATCTCATTTATCACAAATACTAAATGAAATATATTCTGCTGGTGGCGTCTCTGTTGAATTACAAAATATTCAATACACTAAGATTAAGAAAAATTATGTTCTCCCTGAAAATTTCTATTCTACAACTAACAACCCTACTTTTGTTTATTTGAATAATAAATGGATTAAAGTCAAAAATCAAATGATGGACAAAGCAATTATTATTGATCCAATAAAAAATACTGCAGTTTGTAGTATGTTGCGCAATGTCAACAAAGGTGATTTTGTAGTTGTTGGAGAGGAAGGCATAAAAATTGTACCTCCAGAACGACCTCGTGAAGGTCTAGATTCATTTCAATTCATGAGCAGTCATACATCTACCGAGAAACCTATTCAGGCTATATCCTCAAAATTAGCACGTGATTTAGTCTCAATAAAGAAAAACAAAGGAAAAATCATTGTAGTTGGCGGCCCTGCAATAGTACATACAGGGGCTGTTGACGACCTTTCTCAATTAATACGATTGGGTTTTGTACATGGAATATTGGCAGGTAATGCATTATTAGTTCATGATGTAGAACATGCGTTATTGGGCACTTCTCTTGGAATAGACGTTAAACATGGTTCATCTACTCATATGGGTCATCGTAATCATATAGTTGCCGTAAATGAATTGTTTAAAGCTGGATCTGTAAAAAAACTGGTAAAGTCTGGAAAAATTAATTCTGGAATATTCTATGAATGCGAAAAAAATAATGTTCCATATGTATTGGCAGGATCAATTCGTGACGATGGACCTGCACCTGATGTCATTACTGATGTCGTTGAAGCACAGAAACAATACCAAAAAATTCTCTCTAATGCTGATTTGGTTATTATGCTTTCTACAATGTTGCATTCAATTGCCGTCGGTAACATGATTCCTTCTACTGTGAAAGTTGTTGCTATTGATATTAATCCCTCCTCGGTGACAAAACTCTTAGATCGAGGCACCGGTCAAGCAATTGGTGTTGTATCTGATGTTGGTTCATTTCTTCCTATCTTACTTAATGATATCAAGAAAATATCCAAAACTCGATAAGTTGATTATGCGAAAACTAATTATCTATTTGAAGAGTGATGAATAAACAAACTGTTGATAATCCATACTCTTGGCCTGTTATTGCGCTATCTCTTGCAATTGCAAATATGACATTTGGATTTGGTATATTCTTTCCTTATCTTCCATTATTTGCAGAAGCGCTGGGAGCTAATCTTAGTTTACAAATTGCTTTACTTACCACTGGCTTTATGGCCGCTCGTACTCTTACTGCTTTACCTTTTGGTTCTATTTCTGACCAAATTGGACGAAAAAATTCAATTGTTATCGGTTTATTTGTTTACGGTGTAATAACCATCCTGTTTTATTTCTCACAAGACTGGACACATGTTCTCTTATTAAGAACTATACAGGGAGTCACTGCAGGTCTAATTTGGCCCTCTTCTCGTGCCATGATTTATGATTTAGTTGGACCTGGTGCACGAGGAAGAGCTATATCGGTTCTTAACGTATCTGCCGGTGCCGGTATGGCCTTTGGGCCTCTTTTTGGCTTATTCATACTATCTTATTCTCAATCAATTTTGACTCTTGATCCAGTTGATAGTTTCAGAATTCCATTTATCTTTGCTGGAGCCTTTGGTCTTTTTTCATCTTTATTTGCATTTCTTACTTTATCTTCTAATTCTATTCCTTCTCAAAGAACTCGTTTCTTTAAGATGATTGATAATCTGGATTCTAACTACGTTAATACGTTTTACAGTTCTCTTTTGATGAATCTCTCACATGGTTTTGCATTTGGAATGTTCAGACCAGTTCTTGTACTATATATCTATCAAGTACTTGGTTACTCTCTTCTTGAAACTGCAAGTATTTCTGCTATATCTTTTTCATTAGGTGCATTTTCAAACTCTATAAGTCAAATTATTGGCGGACGACTTGCCGATAGTAGAAATAGAAAATATATAATTTCTATTGCCGTAATATTAAGTCAGATTGCTACATTCTCAATTCTATTTGTTAATAATATATTCCAATTGTATATTGTTATTATCATTCGATTTTCTACAATTGGTCTATTCATTCCTTCTTTGGCATCTTTAGAAGGAGATATTATTCCAGCTAATCAACGCGGCCAATTATCCGGTTTAATTGAAGGTTTTCGAGGTATTGGTTCAGCTATTGGCCCTTTGGTATGCTTATTGTTATACGATTACGTATGGATTGGCTCTCCTTTTGTTGTATCTCCTGCAATTTTCATTATCTGTTTGATAATATATTATATACATTATCGAGAGCCATAAAAAAAGTAAAGGTTTAATCTAATGAATATGCATAATAGGAGAATTGACTAAAAAAAAATTCGAAGATTCTTTTGTTAAAGTCTCTGGACTTATCGGCGGCAATGATTATGTACGAGTCGCTAAATCATTATTGAGCCATGAAAATACCACTGATGAAGAAATCGCTGAATTTACTGAACTAAAAATCAATCTCGTTAGAAAATGCCTCTATGATTTATTTGGCCGTTCATTAATTACTGGAATTCGTGTTCGTGATACAAAAAGAGGCTGGTTTGTATATCGGTGGAAAGCACAGCGTGATCAAGTAGAACCTTTTGTAAAAACTCAGAAGAGTAAAGTTATGACTAGGCTTACTCTACGCCTTAATTATGAATCTGAAAATGAATTTTATCATTGTGGAAACCCATCTTGTATGAAATATGTTTTCAATAAAGCCATAGAGGTGAGTTTCAAATGCGAGGTTTGTGAACAACCTCTGAAATTGTTGGATAATTCAAAACTAAAAGCGGCTTTAGAATTGAAAATTCATGATATCCAAAATGAAGAAGACGAATAATTTCACGACTAATTATTTTTTAAATAGGTTAATAACCACCTTCATTTTATAATTATTTAGCGAGGTGGGGAAGCCAGGTTATCCCGGCGGGCTCATAACCCGCAGATCGGTGACTGTATTTGTTTACTCAATACAGCCGAATGTTCAAATCCACTCCTCGCTATCTTTTTATTATTTTCTTTATGTCTTCTCGATTTACATTTAATATTATATTTGCAGCTGCAATTAATGAAATTCCAACTACTTCTAATCCTTTTGGAACTTCATTTAATAAAATTATTGCATATATTATTGCACTCGCAGGTTCAATGTATGATATTGTAGAAGCCCTTTGTGTACTTACTCTTATGAGTCCGTCAATATACAGAAATTCTGCTACGGCTGTATGAACCAGACCTAGAACTAAAAGTAATGGCAGGTTGCTGATTAACTCTTGCTGTTCAACAAATAGTGCAGGAGATAAAATTATTACCGAAAAGAATAACTGCATTGTTACTATTGTAATGCTTGAATAGTCTTTGCTTAATTTCTTTGTAGAAATTATTACAAATGCAAATAATATTCCTGATATTGCTCCTAACATTAGACCTCTGTCGTTTAATTCATCACCTAATCCTTGATTGTACATCAGGAACATTCCTGCTATTGATAAAATCAAACAAATGTTTGTTTTCTTCTCTCTTACTTCTTTTAAGAGTAGTGGGGATAAAATTGCTACATAAATTGGACCTGTGTATAATAATACTACTGTATTTGCAATTGTAGTTAATTTGAATGCAAAGAAATGCGCAGACCAAGCCATTGCAATTGCAACGCTTGATAGTATTAATAATTTGTAATTTTTATCTAATCTTTCTCTATTCTTTACAAATAATAACATCATTACTGGCAGAGCTATGAGTGATCTATATGCTACTATTGAGAAAGGATCCATGTCAATATTTCTAATCATTACGCCTAATGATCCCCAAATCAAAGTTGCAATAATTATCTCAATTATTCCAAATGTTTTGGCGTCTATATTTATCCCAAATCTATTATTTATACTCAAATATTTTAAACCAATTTCCTCTTAATTTCGTACTATCTTTATGTTTTTCATTCCCGTACCTCTCTATTGGTTTTATTAAATGCCTTTGAGCCGATGGCACAGGTAAGTATAGTCCATTTTGAACGTTTCGATTTCTTATTATTTTTCTAATTATATTTGATTCTGAACCACATTTTATACATTTGTATGCGTTATTTCTTCCTTTAGATTTCATTGATTTATTACATTTCTTGCACAGTGGATTTTTTCTAATAATTTTCTTCCATAATTTAATTATTTTTATATATTCTACATTTAATATCCTGCCATATTTTTTTGATTTCTTACTTATGCCTCCTCCTACTTCGATTATATCTCCTTTTTCTAGATTTCTTGCTATTTTTTTTAGTGTAATAGTTGGCGCATATACTGCGCAATTGATCTCCTCTTTCTGATTTTGTAATTTGATAAATACATGACCTCCCCTTATCACGATTGGTTTCATTACAATCTCTCCAATTATGTATCCAGAATCATATGTTTTCAAATTTGATGGATCTAGTATATTCTTCAAATGTTCATTTGTTCCCTGATTAGATCTAAATATGACAAATCGTTCTACATCTTCATATAATTTTAATTCTGACATTGCTTTATACAAATGTCTTGGACTATTTCCTCTCAATGCAAATAATATTGGATCTTTTCCATGAGGCGTAACTAATACTCTGTAATTATTATAATCTATATTACTAAACATTGAATATTCTTTTTTCTTATCGATTTCTATTAATGATTCTAGACTGACTCCTCTTTCTCCTGTTATCTTTCTTCTGTAACCAATTAATTCATACGTATGGTCTTTGTTCAGCGTATTACCTATGCCTGCTAATGCACCAATTAATCCTCTTTTTGTACCTTGACCAAAATATGATATATTCTCATTTATGACTAATTTCTTCATCTCATTCATTTTTATCTCTTCACTGAGACATTTCTGTGAGAATCTGACTATCTTCTCTGGTATTTTTCCCCCACATAGCATTACTAACCCCGAATTCCTACTTTTTGAATTCTTTATCATAATTTTCTTTGCGATCTTGAATATCTTCTCGGGATTATCTGTCTTTAATCTTAAACATAAAGACGCATTTCCTCTCGTTCTCCATGGAATGTTAGGATTTAATCTAATTAAATTTGGATAATCTAATAGTTCTATATCTTCTTTCATTATTCTTTCTAAAATTAATGTTATTAGATATGTAGTACACATTCCTTCATCTGAATCTGTGTCGTCTAGTCCTAAGTGAATAGTTTTCAATGTAAATCCAGCAATTATTCTATTATTGGCATGGTTTCTGTTGTCATCACATTTTCATTTTGTCTGATATTTTTTAATGCATTATTTACTTTATTTATATTTGACGATTCTACTATTGCAATTATGTCGTAAAATCCATATAAAATATAAACCTCTTTAACATTGCCTAATTGTTTAACTTCATTATAACATAATTTCTCCTTTCCCATCTCTGCATTAATTAAGACATATGCCAATGACATTTTAATATAATATGTTAGTTGATTATTTTATAAAACGGTTTACTTCTGTTTCAATACATCCATATTTGCTTGTATTATAGCGATTATTCCATCAATCTTTTTCAATACATTCTTTCTGTATTCACCTAATTTATCTTCCATGTCATTAATGTTTATTCTATTCAATCTATACTGTTCATATAGCTGTATTATCTGGAAAATGTCTCTTTCTAGTAGTTGTTCCTCTTTGTTTAAACTGCTGAATAATTCTCTTTGAGATGGCCTTAAACTGATTATATCTTTACGTAATGTCACAAGTTCTGCTGAATTTCTTGTTCTTATTGTATTGACTTCTTTTTTAACGTTCTCGATTTGATTCTTCCTAATATCTTCTTTGTCTATTCTTTCTATTCTTTCTAGTATGTTTCTCAATAATGACATTCTTTCTCCATAGAATGCTGCCAATTCTTGTATCTTTACATCAATTTCATCCTCTACTTCAATTCCTTCTTCCTTTTTCTTCTCTACTTGTGTCATCATTCCAAGCAGTGCTAAGACGAATATTATTGAACCTATCGGAAATGACTGATTACTTGCCCATGCTAATTTTGGAGTATAACTTAATGTGATATTCATGTTCTCTAATTGTTCATTAGGACTCAAGTTCAGTTCCATTGGCGATTCAGTTGATATCTGAAATGAATTAGACTCGACAATTACTATTCTGTATTCTTTTGCTATGGTATTCAGGGTACGTTCTGTTGGAATGTCTACTGAAATTGAATTTACATTCACATTGATCAATTCTTCATTTAATCTATATTCGTAATTCAAAATCAATGTTGTATTCGTTGCAAATACATACCTTGTTAATTTTTTTAAATCTAATCTGTTTGCTGGAGTGTTTTCTAATATTATGATCTTTGTATCTATTAATACCGGTTCTCTGTCAGATACTGATGTCACGCTTCTTATTATCGGTACATTCAAATCATCTTTTTCAGGTCCTAACAAATCTAATCCAATCTGATGTAGTTCCATTCCATTTTCTGCATTTCTAATTTCTATTCTTTCCCTAATCATGACATCTCCTTGTTTAGAAATATAAATTTCTCTAAGGAAACTGTCTACCTTTATTATACTGAATGCCTTTATTCCTGGATTTGCTAATACCAATACATTCTCATTTCTATAATCATTACTTGTTACATTTAGAAATTCCGCTCTTGCTACTTCCCAATTCATTTGTTGACTTCTACTAAACGCATTGCCCTTTATCGTATAATCTGATATGTTGTAAAAAGGGGCTGAATTTGGAACTCTTATTTCCACAATCTCTTTATCTATATGAATGTTTGATGTTGTAATAATTGGAACCTCTGCAAAGTAAAGACCAGGTCTTTCTGTACTCTTTAATATGTCTGTTAATATTAGTTCAATATTAACATAAAATTCCTTGTTAGGCGAAATTTTAAATTCACCATTTGTTTTTACCGATAATAGTGTATTCTTCCAGTTACTTGATATTATTAATTCTGCATTTGTAGTTGACGAATTAATTCTATAACCGTCTATCTTGTTCTTAAATTCTAATGGCAGATGTAATACTATGTCATTATCTAATGACTCTTCTGTTTGTCCAGAATTACTTAGTTTTAAATTATAATTGATAACTACTACTCCTAATTCATTAATGACTATTCCGCTTGTCAATACTGACTCAATATGACTTGACGCATGGGCTTCAGGTATGTCCACAAAAACATTGGAAATCTGCAGTCCTGCAATGAATATTAATATAGATATGATTATGATTAGTGGTTTCAACTTACAAAAAACCATGATTCTCAATAGATTTATCTTTTTTCTTGATTCTATAAAATACGGTCAATTTTATTTCATAAATGGTAAAAATAATCAATTATTAACAAATATACGTCTTTTTTACCTATTATAATTTGATGAATTCCGGAAATACCAGTTCTATTTTTATTATTGGCATTGGAAATGCAGGTTGTCGAATACTATCTAATTTTGAGAAAAAATCTGATTTTAATTCTGTTTATATTAGCTCATCTTTAGAAGATATTCCCCAATCTTCTAAAGGCCTATCTCTTAAAGTCGACATGAAAGTTGGTGGCAGTATTTCTATTCCTATGATTCGTTCGTTATGCAAAACCCAAATCGACGAACTTTCTCAACATATTAATTCTGCAGATTGTGTTATTATGGCTTGCAATCCAGGAGAAAAGATTTGTGCCGCTTTAGCTCCTATTATTGCTAAAATATGTAATGATCATGAAATCAAGTGCATGCCAGTTCTTTCTATGCCATATGAATCAGAAAAACATCGACATTTTAATGCAGGTACTACTCTTACTAAACTCAAACAATATTCGAGTAATATAATACTGATTGATAACGATGAAATTTTAGAATCTCTTCCACGTATACCTATTTCCGAAGCTTTTGATTTGATCTATTCAAAAATTGCATTATCACTTTCCTCTTTACTATCTAATAATTCTAATGAACTCGAAAATATACTGGAAATTACCGACGACGATAAATATTCTATCTTGAGTTTCGGTGAATCTTCTCTTGCTGAAAATACCAATATTGCTGTAAAAAATGCATTACAAATGTTGTCGAATACCACAAACCCTTCTTCAATCTCGCGAGTTTTATTATTCTTAAATGGTAATCCAAAACTCTCAACCACTGATATTCTTTCTTCTGTTAATATGGTCAAAGGACAAGTTAATGAATCTCAAATCTCACATGGCTATGTAAACAATAATGATTCTGATACTATGGCTGTGCTTATCTCGTCTGGTTTAACTCAAACTAAGTTTGATGATTATGATCCACTTGCTACTATATTCCGCGGAAATAATCTTGACGATGATATTGAATATCATATAGACGAAAATCTAGAAATCCCAATACTCTCTGAATAATTTATTCAGGTTTAATATCTTTAGTTGCTTCAGGCGTAGTTTCTGCTACAGTCTCTTTAGTTGCTTCAGGCGTAGTTTCTGCTACAGTCTCTTTAGTTGCTTCAGGTGTAGTTTCTGCTACAGTCTCTTCAGTTGCTTCAGGAAGTCCTTTAACATCCTTGACCTCAATTTCTGGTTTAACATCAATAATTTGTTCTTCTTTCTTCTCAACTTTTTTTACTTGATTCTTTGCCGAATCTAATGTATCGACAGTCACTAATCCGTCTTTATCTTTTATCAATCTGATTTTTATTTTTCGAGGAGGATTTCTAATTCCGTTTTCCCAAATCTGTTCACTGACCTTCTCTGATATCTTTATCTGATCTGATTTACCATGTCTTATTGCAAATTCCCTAAGAAGTTTTACTGCACGTTTACTTCGTCTTTGTTTTGGATATATCCAAGCTCTTCCTAACGGAACATTGTAAGTTCGATCAAATTCTTTAGCCATTATTTCACCTTCAATTTAGTTCTTCTCCAGTTTCTACGTTTTGGATTGGTTGTTACTCCCCTCTTTGTTTTAACTACTACCCATGTAGGAACTGCACTGTTCTGATTTCTTTTTTTCATCAACCTTTTCTTAATTCCAGATGTTAATTTCGACATTATGCCCACTTTATTTTGAAATCTTTCTGAGGTTTTTGAAATGATGATAAAAATTCTTTAATTTGATCGTCTGTAATCGTTTTCTGTATCTTTCCTGAAGATGCTAGTTGAATTATTTGATTTTCTATTGATCTTGCAATATCTGGTTTAACCATTCTAATGTTTGCTAATCTTTCTCTTGCCTCAGTCGTCAATAATACTTTGAGCATTTGTTCTCTAATTGCATCTTCTTTCTGCTGAGTATCGGCTGTAGAACGTTCATTATTACTGTTGTTTATCTCAGCCATCTTTAACACCTATATTCAAACCGATTATTTGTTATTAAGTTTTTATTCATTCTCTTCATCTGATGATAATTTTTCATCAATCTCTTCCGTCATTTTGTTCATTTTTTCAAGTGAATCTTTGTAAATATTCTCAAATTCAATAAATAGACTCTGTAGTTCCACTGCAATTGCGTTTAATCTGTCTTCATTATTCACTTTCTCCATAAAATTTAGAACGATTTTTAGCTATTTAAATAATGAACAAAGTTAGTTTTTTATTAGATAATTGTATATCAAATAATCCCTATGAAACTTGACATATCTTCCATTAAAGGCAATGAACTAGAGGGAAAAAAGATCCTACTATGCATAACTGGTAGTGTTTCATCTATGGAATCTCCGCGCATTGCCCGTGAATTAATTAAACATGGAGCTGACGTCATTCCTGTTCTTAGCCGTTCAGCTTCTAAGTTGATTGGCTCACAATTATTGCATTGGGCAACAGGAAATGAAGTAATCACATCTCTCACTGGTAAAATGGAACATGTCCAACTTGCAAATGGCGGTAATAATAGTGTTGATCTAATTCTAATTGCTCCTTGTACATCCAATACTATCGGTAAAATTGCACAGGGAATTTCTGATGATTCCATTTCTACAATATGCACTGTCGCTCTGGGTTCTGACGTTCCTATTATCATTGCATCTGGCATGCATGAACCAATGTATGATAATCCTATTCTTCAGAATAATATCTCTCTTTTACAAAAACACGGAGTGACATTTGTTTCTCCACTTATTGAAAACAATAAAGCCAAAATGGCTAGCTTTGACGATATATTTAACGAAATATTATCTAAATTATTCACACAGGACTTGGCTAACACTAACATCCTTATCACCACCGGACCTACAATTGAAAAGATTGATCCAGTACGTATAATTACTAACAATTCTTCTGGAAAAACTGGTTTAGCACTTGCAAACGAAGCTAAGAAACGCGGAGCTAATGTGACATTAATTTACGGAGACGGACGTGAAAGTCCTCCTACTTCTATACGAACGATTCGTGTCTCTACTTCCCAACAACTATTGGATATTACGATAGACGAACTATCAAACCACAATTATGACTTTTATATTGCATCTGCCGCTCCATCTGATTTTCGTATACTTGACCCTTCTCCAGAAAAAATTTCATCCCGAGAAAAAAATTCTCTTAACATTCAATTGGAAGCATATCCTAAAATAATTAATTCTGTTAAAAAAATTTCTCCAACTACTAAATTGATTGCATTTAAAGCACTATTTGATTCTGATCCTGCCCTTGTATCGAAATCCATATCGGAAATCTTCAATGATTCTCGTGCTGATTATGTTATTGTAAATGACGTATCTAGAAAAGATGCAGGTTTTGCTTCTGACTATAATGAACTGACTATGTTTACTAGCGATCATAATTCAGTTAACTTTCCTTATAACACGAAGAAAAAACTTTCTAAATCAATCTTTGACCATATTGTAAAAAATCTAAACTGATTTTGACAATAATGGTTTAATCGACCTTATTATCGGCGCTGCTACAACTGCCGAAATTACCGCAATTGCCACTCTTTCAATCGGATAAACATAGAAAATTGCTTTCCAAATCCCTGGAAATGCATCTGGATTGATCGATTCCATAAATATCCCAAGTGTAGTAACAAATACTATCCCTCCTACTATGTGTTGGAATAATGTACCAATCATTGCCAATATGAACACTCCAAATATTGCTTTGTTGGAGTTCTCTTCAATCCATCCTATTGAAATCTTTGTTATTGGCGTAATTAATGCCAATGCCGCAATTATATGAAACCAATTATACGGAATTGAAATCTGGCTATTTATTGGAATGAATGACTCGGTGTATGGCAACAAGTTGAAAACTAATATTCCAATCAGCAATAAACCTAAAGCAATAAACTTTTTTCCATGAATTATGAACCCGATAAACAATGCACCCATTGTCGCTGGCAGAAAATCCCATCCCAAAAATATTATCGGTTTTCCAAATACTATTCCCAAGAACGTTCCCAGAAAAATTGCCGCTGCTGCAATGTACGGTCCAAATACTATTGCATAAATTGGAACCAAAATATCTGACATAGAAAAACTTGCTCCTGGAGCTCCGATTACCGGAAATGACGGAACTATCCTCATTATTGCATAAATTACTGCAAAAGCTGAAATGATTGCTATTTGCTTACTTCTTTTATCCATATTCTCAATTGCCGACATTGCTTTATCCCATCTCAATTATTAATTTAAATTTT
>Ga0208879_1000924_pt1 | contig 28982 bp, 27 predicted proteins | sample Knorr_S15_td_Bot_FD_185605 | JGI IMG/M metagenome (GOLD analysis project Ga0208879, IMG submission 185605) | Marine microbial communities from Southern Atlantic Ocean transect - Knorr_S15_td_Bottom_ad_5009_LV_A (SPAdes) (version 2) | ecosystem: Environmental > Aquatic > Marine > Oceanic | place...
TATGCCAGGTGAACCGGTTCTGCTAATTGCACCCCATGCTCATCCTTCAGCTCCCTACCGATCGTAATAACATAGGTTTGATTCTCTGATAATTCATCAGGGATATTTACATAAATTTCATCTCCCTTAAAACGAATTTCCAACTCTCCAGGAAAACGCGGGAATATATGAAATCCTTTTTCAAGTGTTGATTCATCCAAGTATTCCGAAAATTTAAGGTGAATATCACCACCTTTAAAGTGAATGGTTCCGCTAGGAGGAACAACCTCAATCAATTCAGGAGAAGTTTTATCAACCGGTCCTCCAGAGGGTGTTTGAATCGCCGCACAGGAAATCAGCAAAAAATATAACGTGTAAGCAAAAAAACACAGGAATACCCTTTTATCCTTGAGAATATTTTTAGTATTGTTCAAACTCTTTCGACACTCTTAATCACGGTGTAAATTTACAGAAATTTCACGTAAAAATGTGATTTCTTCCAAGGTCACATTCACCGTAATACACCATACACTTACTCCGGATCTTGATGCCCTTTGCAGTGCTTCCCCAAATTTTGGGTCACGATTCCACATGGGCCTGAATTCATGGGCATCCGGACGCTGGCATACAAATAAAATCCCTGCTCTTTTGCCGGACTCCACCAGTTTTTGCAGTGCGATGGCATGCCTACGTCCCCGCTCCGTTACCGCATCCGGAAATTCTGCAATTCCATTTTTTACATACGTGACTGATTTTACTTCCAAATAAAAATCTTTTCCTTCTTCATCTTCCAACAAAAAATCAAACCTATGACGCCCAACCGTATATTCCGGTTTTATTATTTGATAACCTTGAAACATTGGAAGTTCACCAGATTCAAGAGATTCCTTTACAAAACGATTCGGCAGTGAAGAAACCAAGGATACCAGAGTACCATTGTACCGAACCATCCAAGTCGTGTATTGAGTTTTTCGATGAGAATTTTTCGGAACGGAAGATACATACAATTCTGCTCCCGGAGTCAATAACTCCTTCAATCGGCCTGGATCCGGTAAATGACTCTCTACGACTGAGCCCTCCACATCCACTATAGTCAAAAACCTGTTTGGTCTTTCAATAAATGTGCCTTTAAAAAGTTGTTCTCTGATTCTCAAGTTCGGATAGTTTTTTCTGAATTCAACCTGTAAATTTGCTCATATTATAATGAATAAAACAAATCTGGAAAAACGAATCTACGAGGCGCAATGTTACGGAAATGTTGAACCCATTGAATATATGACACCCTATCCAAATCTTCATGCGCTTGTAGAAGGACAAAATGTAAAATACAAGGATCATCTACTATATCATGACCTAAACATAACGAACGAAGATTTTTTTAAATTGGTCCAGAAATCAGCTCATTGGCTGAAAGCATCCGGGGTTGAGCCGCAAGATCGAGTATTCATGGCTGGTCTTGCTTTCCCCTGGGCGGAATGTATTGCTTTTGCGGTCTGGACGGTGGGAGGAACATTAGTGATCTCAAATCAGGAAGATATCCAAACAGCAATATCTCATTGCAAACCAAAATATACAGTACAACCGGACACAAACGTGGAAAAAGAAATTGACGCATTCAATGAACAATTCGATCCGGATTTTAAACCAAATCTTCAGGATGAAGCGCTTATCTACTGGACAAAGGGTAAAGGCATCCGTCTCAGTCATTATAACTTGCTTGTCAATGCAAATGGAGTCCAAAAAAAACTGGATTTATTTGAACAGGATACTTATTTGATTCAATTGAAATCGGATTCCACAGCCTGGGTTGTACTTCAGGCAATTCTTCCCTTGTATACTGGAGCAGGGATTGCTTCAAAAAAGTCGAAAATTACCATTGGCCTTCCAAACCAATTTAATTCTGCAGATTATATTATTGATTTTGACTGGACTAAATTAAAAAATACAACTCCCCCCAGATTATTCATAACACCAGAAAATACAGCTATTGTTTCTGTCGGATCCTCTCCGGTTCACATGACAAAATTTGAACTAAAAAACCAAGATTTATGGCTGTCAGGGCACTCTGTTATGATGGGATATCTTGATAAAAAAGAAAGTGAAAATATTTTTACAGACGGTTCATTAATATTACAAAAATAATTATTTCACCAAATCAGCGAGCACATCCTTCGCGTGGGTTTTTGTTCTTACTTTTGAATACACTTTTTCAATAATTCCATTTTCATCAATGAGATAAGAATACCTGTAAATCCCTTCGTATTCCCTTCCCATAAACTTTTTTAATCCCCAGGCGTCATAGGCTTTAATCGTAACCTTCGATTCATCACTCAACAGAGAGAAAGGGAAGTCCTTTTTCTCACAAAAGGATTTTTGAGCTTTTACAGAATCTGCACTAATCCCAAGGATCTCCACACTGTTTTCCTGGAATGTTTTGAACTCATCACGGAGCCCTTCTCCTTCAACCGTTCACCCTGGCGTATTTGCTTTTGGATAAAACCATAGTAGCACTTTTTTCCCTCTTAAATTTTCAAGAGAGACAATATCTCCATCTTGATTCATCAATGAAAAATTTGGAGCCGTATCACCAGTATTTAACATAATTCCCTCCTATTTTATTTCTGAAAACTTTCATAAAGTCACTATTCATCACCCCATTTTTTTAGAAATGATTTTGACCACTTACCAAACTTTCCAGCTTCTATTTTTGATCGAATAGTTTTCATTAATTTCATATAAAAAGCAATATTCAATGCACTGGAAATCCTCACTCCTAAAATTTCATTTACATTAAATAAGTGACGAACATAAGCCTTTGAAAATTGTGAACCGAAAGGAGAATCACTTTTTTCATCCACAGGTGAATAATTATTTTTATACTTTCCATTTTTAATGTTGATAACACCATCTTCTGTAAAAATATGTCCGTTTCTTCCGTTCCTGGTAGGGATAACACAGTCAAACATGTCCACTCCCATAGCAATGGTTTTTACTAAATCAGAAGGCTTACCCACACCCATCAAATATCGCGGCTGTTCTAGGGGGAGATACTCTGTACATAAATGGACCATTTCAAGCATGGCTGATTTTTCTTCCCCCACCGCCAACCCGCCAATTGCCATTCCACACGTTGAGAATGAACACAGTTCTTGAATGCTCTGTTTTCTTAATTCCGGATAAACATTCCCCTGGACTATAGGAAAAAAAGTTTGATTCCAATTATAAATCGGAGGATATTCTTTCAAATAATTCACACAAGTTTCTGTCCATTTATGAGTTCTTTCAACCGCTTTCATGGCAACTTTTTTATCCACATTTCCAGGAGGACATTCATCAAAAGCCATTATGATATCTGCTCCCAAATTTCTTTGAATGTTCATTGATTTTTCCGGTGTAAATAAATGACTGCTTCCATCCAAGTGTGATTGAAACTCAACGCCCTCATCAGAAATTTTATTCAATCTCGCCAACGAAAACACCTGGAATCCACCACTGTCTGTTAAGATCGGTCCTTCCCAACTTATAAAATCATGCAATCCGCCGGCGTTCTTTACAATTTCATCTCCAGGCCTTAGATACAGATGGTAGGTATTGCCTAAAATAATTTCAGTACTAAGAGCTTTTAATTCCTGGGGAGAAAATGTTTTTACTGCTCCAAGCGTACCGACCGGCATGAACACTGGAGTTTGAATTTCTCCATGATCAGTCTGTAAAATCCCGGTTCGAGCTGAGGTCTCTTTGTCAGAATGTAAAAGAGTAAATTGCAATATTTCAGAACAGAATATTAAATGTATCTTTAACGGTAGAAACAAATTCGATGGAAATTCCCTTGGGCCTCGGCTTTAATGTCCTTTCATTGGACTTCGGTACAATAACAATTGTAAACCCCAAGGTTTTAGCTTCTTGAATCCGCTTTTCGATTTGACTCACCGACCTTACTTCACCTGCTAATCCAACCTCTCCAATTAATACAGTGCCAGGATCAATAGGTTTCTCCCGGGAACTTGATGCTACTGTGCTGATAATACTAAGGTCTGCGGCAGGATCGTTTATTTTTAGTCCACCAACCAGATTTACAAACACATCCTTTGTACCCATAATAACGTTCATCCTTTTTTCCAGAACTGCTAATAACATGGAAAGTCTTTTAAAATCAAAACCATTCACGTTCCGTTGGGGAGTACCAAAATTTGCAGGAGAAACTAAGGCCTGCACTTCAACGAGAATTGGTCTTGTTCCCTCCAGAGATGCATAAATTGCAGTTCCTGCTACGTTTTTTGTCCGTTCTTCAAGAAAAAGTTCAGAGGGGTTTTTTACTTCTTGAAGTCCTTTTGAACTCATAAGGAAGATTCCCACTTCATGGGTTGCACCAAAACGATTTTTCACAGATCGGAGTATCCGGTGGTCGTATCGATCATCTCCCTCTAAATACAAAACCGTATCCACCATGTGTTCAAGCATTTTTGGACCAGCTATGATGCCATCTTTTGTGACATGACCAATAATAATGACCGTGAGTTCCCTTTGTTTCGATAACTGAAGAAGTTGCTGTCCACATTCCCGGATTTGGTTTGGAGACCCCGGCAGAGAATCAATTCCCGGGGTGAACATTGTCTGAATCGAATCAATGATTATCAATTCCGGCTTTAGGAGGGAGACATAATCCCTGATTTTTTCAATTTGATTTTCGGCAGAAATCTGTAGTTTATCGGAACTAACCTTTAGGCGCTTTGCCCGCATCCCAATCTGACTTTCACTTTCTTCTGCTGATACGTACAAAGAGGTTATATCACATCCTGAAACGATTTGTAGAGCCAGGGTAGATTTACCTATCCCAGGACTTCCTCCTAAAAGAATTACAGACCCCTTCAGCATGCCTCCACCAAGAACTCGGTCAACTTCAGTAATTTTTGTGGGGATCCTAATTTCCGGACGGTCGTACAGGATTTCATTCAAAGATGTTGGTTTTCTACTTTCACCATCGAAAAATTTATTAGTCTTTTTAGTTACCTTGAATTCACTAAGCGTTCCCCATTCTTTGCAGGCCGGACATTGTCCATGCCATTTTGGAAAATCACCCCCACATTCTGAACATAAAAATGCTGTTTTTACTGCTGATTTCAAATCGATTAGACTATCAAACTATTATAGTTCAAAAGGCAGGAATTTCATCAACTACCAATCAGGACCAAAAGAGAAAAGGTACTGCGGTCTCGAATAAGTTCCTCCTGGTTTTATATCCCAGGCAGTATCAATCCGAAGCAACCCAAGCGGGGTGAAAAGTTTGAATCCTATTCCAAATCCTGCTACTTTTGGAGATCTTACACTAGTCATATATCCGTATTTATCCTGGAGTTTTTGTTGGTCAGTGAACTCATCAAAATCATCCCAGGCGGCGCCGATGTCTAAAAAGGCATGGCCAAACAAATACGTTGCAGCTACATGGGAAGGGGGTCCAAATGCAAAAATAAAAGGGAATCGAAATTCAAAATTAGCCAGAGCAACATTTGTTCCCATTCGCTCGGCATAACGTGCTCCCCGAACCGGCATGGCATATTCAGTAAAATAGATATCCTTCAATAGGTTATTATTTTCATCATCCAATATCACTTCTCTAAACTGACCTAAATCCTCTTTTCCATCGGTTTCACCTCTTCCAAAATACCAGTTATGGGCTCCTCCAAGAAAAAATTTCTGTGGATCACGCCCCATACTTCTCCCAATCATCAATCGCCCTGCAAGAGCATAATATTTCCAGAGCCTAATATATTTACGTGTATCCCATATTACTGTCTGAAATTTAATTTTTCCTGTTCCAATCCCTGGTGCAGCAGTTACAGAAATATTTTGACGGAATCCATCTAATGGTCCTGTGTATCCAAAAATAGAATTATCATAGACCCAACTTACCATGGGTAAAGCGGTTGATAATTTTTCTTCAGAATCAAGAGTATACTCTCCAGTTAAAAATTCATCTTCAAAAATTTCATACATGAAACTATGATATGACAATCCTACGTCAATCCGGGTAAAACGGTTGAATGGACGGGACAGAAAACTCCCAATTCCAACGTGCCGTAGCCTTCCAAATCTTTGATAACCTAACGAGAAAAAATTAGCAGTCTGAAAAAAATTAAAGTAAAGGTCAGTCCGATTTTTCAAATAGGCATACGATAAATAATAGTCGCTATTTTCAAGGGTCAAAACCATTTCAGTCCCAAAAAATATTTTATGATCCCCCATAAGATCGCTCCAGGAAAAATATGTCATCCCCTGAGCTCCAAACACATTGCTTATCATCATATTTCCCCCGATCATATCCAGGGTAAAATGCGTTTTATATGGTTGAGAAAGATATGTGTCCTCCTGACGAAGACTATCACGAAAGGCACTCTTTTTATCGCCTTCCTTTTTTAGAATCGTATCATTATATTGGTCATATTGCCGCGCAAAAATATATTGAGAATAATCACCATCACTTTCGCTTCTTCCCAGCTTGTTTTTATTCCATCTGAGATCAGCTAAAGATTCGTCTTGATCTTGATTTTGAATATAATTCGTCAATGGAATTTCCTTTTTAGATAATTTCCCCGGATTCGTCAAGCTATAGATATCCCACCCCCCTTTACTATAACCAGTAAACACCAAGAGGCGGTCATCACTCGATAAACTCAATTGCTGAATTCCAGTTAATACATTGCTGACCGGTATCTGTGTACCTGAATCCAGATCACGATAAATAATATTCCATACACCGTTATAATCTGCTGTATAAAAAAGGGCGTTTCTTTTATGCATCCAGACGGGATAGTTTTCATTGTAATCTGTATCGGTGACTCGAATGATCTCTTTTGTCTGTACATCTATCACATAGATATCATCTTGCGAGAAATCGTGTGTAAACATATCCACCTCACGCATCTCACTCGTCTTGTTATCCGCATCAACCCGAAGGAAGTCACCACGGTCAGAAATGAAGGCGATTTTCTTTCCATTGGGGCTCCAGACCGGTTCTGAATCGGAAAAAATATCATCAGTTAAATTCACTAGTTTTCTTGTTGAAAATTCATAGAGATAAACATCGCTTGCTCTGCCCTTATTCCCAATAAAAGCCAGCCGCTTTCCATCCGGGCTCCACGAAGCAGTAAAAAGCCCGTCTAATTCAAGAAATATTTTTTCTGATTTGCCGCTTGCTACATCAATCAAATGAAAGACATCTCCTTTTCCTGCTTTTGATGCAATCACAATTTTCTTACTGTCGGGCGCCCAGGATATCCCTGGCTGAAGCCATTTCAATTCTTCAAAATCGATAGAACGGTTTCCCTTAACCAACCGCCTGATTTCTTTTCCATTTAAGGCATCAATCAAATAAATATCCGCATATCCTTCCCGGTCTGACAAGATCGCGATTTTGCTCCCATCTGGAGAAAGTGCCGGAGAAATATTGTAAAAATTACCTTTTTCTTTATGGTCAGTCAATTGTTTCGAAATGTCTTCAAGTTCATTCCGTCCAGCTACATCCGGCCAGTACTCTTTTTTCAAATATTTTTTCCACTGTTTACTAAGTTCTTCAAAATCAAAACCCAAAGCTTTTTCATACCCTTTTTCAGCATTTTGATACTTTTTCATTTTGGTAAATATCTCACCAACTTTTTCACGGCCATATTTCTCAGAAATAAAACGCCAGACTGATTGACCACCCTTATACGCCATGTAAGATTCCAACCTTTTCACCTGAGGTATTTGGTCATGAATTGCCATATCTCGAATAATCATATCCGCTTTTGTATCCCAGTTTGAAGAAAGATATTCTGCAAGCCCTTCATTAACCCAGAGAGGTATTCTTAGCCTAATCCTCCCTGAAATTATTCCCTGAATGTTCCCTCCATAAATCATATCGTTGATTACAGCGTGAACCAGTTCATGATGAATAACATGCCTAAATTGCTTATAAGATCCATCAAATGGTAAAACTACGCGGTTCTTAAATAACTCCGTGACCCCACCAATTCCTTCTGACATGTATGTGTCCACTACATTTGTTTGTTGAAAGTCATTGTGAGAATTATATACAATAATTGAAACCGGTTTTTTTAATGTCCATCGAAGATGGATCGAAATTTGTTCATATGCTTCTTCCGCTGCATTTGCGGTAAATTCTGCCAGTTCAAACTCATTTCCATAATAATAAACATCAAAATGGGGGGATTTAATAAATTTCCAGTCAAAATCTCTATACTGGACCTTATTTTTTCCAAAAGACTGCCCAAAAACAACCTGAATGAAAAGAAAAGTTAATAAAATGAATCTATGGTTCATTATTCTGTTCACGTTACATTTTATATACTAAATTTACAATAGGTTAAGATAAACCAACCGTATTTTCAAGACAAAGTTACGAATAACATTTTAATTTGTCTGAATCCTTGGGTGGCAGTAAGTTTTATTCATTATGAATCTACCTGTCTATTTCATTTCTGATGTCCATTTGGCAATACAACCGTCAGAAGAAGAACATCAAAAACAACAGCGGTTATTTCGGTTCCTCCGCCATGTTTCCGATACTGGGGGTACTCTTTTTATTTTAGGAGACCTTTTTGATTTCTATTTTGAATATCCCCACGTGATTCCCAAGATGTATTTCCAATTGTATCATGAACTGTTTTGTTTAAAGAGCAAAGGTATTGAACTGCATTTTATGGTTGGGAACCACGATTACTGGATTCAGGATTTTATTTCGGACAGGTTGTTCGATAAAACGTACTTTGATAACACAATTGTCGAAATCAACGGAAAAAAACTCTACCTGACTCATGGTGACGGTATTCTATCCTGGGATTGGGGATACCGGCTGTTAAAAACGGTCATCAGAAATCCGATTTTTATCTGGCTGTTTCGGTGGCTGCACCCAACCATTGGGTATAGCTTTGCACGTTTGATATCAAAAAAAGGTCAACATTATGAACATTCCGATGAACACAACGAGCGGGTTCTCAGTGAGTTGGAAGCATTTTCTAAACCATATATAACTGATGGAGTTGATTACGTGATTACCGGGCATTATCATCAAGCAACCGAAAAATTGATGGGAGATGGAAAGCTTTTGATTCTTGGTGACTGGATTCAGTATTTTTCCTATGGATATTTCAACGGAAATGATTTGTCCTTAAAGTTTTGGGAGACCGATGAATAAAACACTTATACTTTTCATGATTTCGATCATGATGTTTGAAAGCTGCTCAAAAATTAAATCGTTTTCCTTCTTCAGGAAAAAGAAAGAAAAAGAAGAAATTTCACAGATTCAGCATAGTGATATAGAAAAATTACGTACTGCTTTTCAGGATGGGCGGATTCAGGCCTTGGAAGAACTCATCAGCATTTATCAGGATTCAAATCAACCTTTTAATCTCCGGGTTGCAGCAGGAAAGTCCCTTGCTGAAACTCATCATCCCAATGCGTTAAATGCAATCGCAGAAACCGTTGCCAGTTCAGCGGCCTTAGACCTTTCCTTTATGGAATTTTCTATTGATTTACTTTCAAAGTTCAAAGAAAATCCAAAAGCTGCTGAATCTATGATTCTAGCAATGCACACTATTCAGAAAAAAACAAACACATTGCATATTTTCCTGGTAAAGAATTTGGGTAAAGTTCGAGTTAAAGATCAAGTGTTTGCGTTAATGGACCTTTATGAAGTTGCCAAATCTAACCTGTCTAGGACTGAAGAATTACTTGTTAAAACTCTTGGCACTATTGGCGATGATAAAGTCATCCCTGCTCTAGTAGATATTGCCAAAGATCCCCATATAAATGTAGGCATCCGAAATCGTGCTGTTGAAATTCTGGGGAAGAAAGAAACAACTGAAATTGTAGGTGCCTTCACAGAACTGCTCGGTGATCCCAATTCAAATCTTGAGGTCAGAGAATTCGCCCTCAATACATTGGAGGGTGTTACAGAAGAAAAATTGATTCTCACGCTTTTAGATACATACAATGTTGGGAAAAAGCAATACTTCAGCCTGCTCAATACCATGATTGACGCTTTGGGAAATTTTAAGGATCCTAAAATCAGAATTGCTTTAAAGGAAATCGCTCTGAATACGGATTATGACTTGGCCCTGAGAAAAAAAGCTATAAACAAGCTTGGTGAATTCGGAGATGTGTCTGTAATTCCAACCTTTTTACCTCTGTTAAGTCACCCTGATAATTACAATATGTATCATGAAATCATTACTATGGTTACAACCCTCGGTGCAGCTGGTAAATACCAAGAGGAAATCCGCAGATTGGCTTTTAAAGCACACATGAATAGTGAACTCCATGAATAAACAGATTCTTATAACTTTAGGGCTTTCTATCGCTCAATTCGCTCTGTCTCAAGCTTTAGACTCAACAGATATAACGATTGATTCGTTGATTACTGCCGATACAACGAGTACATTGTCAGATACAGTAAAAGCTGATATTCCATTGTTAATTCCCTCCAAAAAGGACATAAAAACCTCGCTTCCTCTTCTTCGCACTGAAGAGTCTTTCCCCAAACCTACATTATTGGAGGAACCTTTTTTCGACTATAAGTCTATAATTCCTGACATACAGTCCCAAATAGATTCACTAAAAACACTCATGAAACTGTATGAAAAATCACAGAAAATGCCTACAATCAAAGAAGAACTGCTTGATCTTATCAAAGTACCGGAACGTTTGCATCGGGTCACGTTGCAAAACGGGAGTGTAGTTCTAGGAGAAATCATCGAAGAGAGGTTCGATACAATAGTCCTAAAAACCAACATCGGACGGCTTGTCCTCAATCAAGAGTCTATCATGAAGATAGAGGAAGAACTTCCACCCGCTGCCAAGATTGCATTTATTGAAGAACCTCAGGTTGAAATCTTTTCCGGGAAAGAAGTAATCACCGGATCTGTGAAAAACACCGGAAAAAAGCGTGGAGATTTCATTCGGGTTATAGCAAATCTCTGGACTAAAACTACAGGACTTGCTGCTCAGGATTCCGCGTTTATAAACGGAATAAAAATGACATACAATACTGGAGTCAAGGCTGACACAGCGCTGGAGCCTGAGCAAACCGCTTCGTTCAGGGTTGAAGTGCATCTCCCGGGTTCTCTTAAGGTTCAATACCGAACTTTTGACATCCGCTGGGAAGAAGAAAAATGATCACGGACTGATAACCCTGTCAAGCCGAACAGTAAAAAGCGCCACACAAACTAATGAAATAGTAGAGGCCCGGCCGGATTCAACCCGTTGGGTGAGGATTTATAAAAAAGAAAACCTCAGAAAATCAAAAGTTCTCTGAGGCCAATATCTTGTCATACAATTTAAATTATGTAAACGAGTCTTCCCATTCAAACTGGAAGGAAAGATTCTCTATTATCAATGGTTGATTCGATCTTCAATGATTAACCTCCCTGCTATAATTGGATGATCCCATCCTTTAATGAGTAGTTCCAAATTATCACCAATGCCAGTGACTTTCCCCTGGGCTATTTCTTTACTCTGTTCTGTTGAAATATCCGTAAAAACTTTAACCCTTTTCCCAATTACAAAGGAACGATCTTGATAATATTTTAGAAGAATTGAATACTTATTTTTCAATAACTGCTGGTAGTTATCATCCAATATATTGATCAAGCGATCCAGTATAATCTTCTGTGAACAGTAGTTTCTCTCTGTTACAAAATCAAATAAAGAAGCCGCTACCGGATTAAATCTTCCGGGAGGTATCTGGGGAGTTATTTCTATATTTAGTCCGATTCCAAGCACTGCTCCTGTGACGACATCTCCCCTTGTTTGTGTAAAAGCCAGAACGCCACATACTTTTTTAGAATCAATAATAATATCATTAACCCATTTTACTGACGCTTTTCCGGCCAATTCTTTAATGGAATCAATTGTCTGGATTACTGATACTGCTGATAAAATGATGAACCCGCTTGCAAAATGTTCTATCCTCTGATTTGGTGAAAGATAAGCAGATAGATGGATATTCCCGGGTAAGCTCATCCATGGTCGATCTTTAAAACCATGAAATAAATTCCCCGAGCCCGCCATACAAAGAATTCCACCCGGCAGTTCTGCTTCAGACTGAGAAATTTTAATCAGGATATCATACTGCGATACGGGGGAATATTCTAAAATAAAAAGATGTTTCCAACTGTCTGATCTATTGATTTCACCCATAAAAAATGTATTATTTCTAATCAATTTTTTTGCCAGGGATTGGATATTTTTATTCAACAATTTCTGGCCGGTTTTTTTCCAGTTAGGTTTTTGATCTAAAATACCCTCAGCATAGTCCGTATTATCTGTGTAAACCAACATATAATGTGATAAGGATTTTCATTAAACAGTTGCAATATTCAAATTAAATCTTGCGGCCAAAACACAACACAGGTTGTGATTGTTAAAGTATGATTTCTGACAGCGTTTCGATTAGATTGGTGTTGGATCTGACTTTCTATAATTCAATCCCGCCCAGTAGAGCCTTTCGGCACACCATCTTCACCCAGGTTAATTAAACGCAAAAAGTACATGTCGAGCTTATAACTATCCAAAGAGAGTAGGTGTTAATCCCCACCCGCTAATGTTACCATTATAGAATTCTGCACATGGAGGCGGTTCTCTGCCTGGTCAAAGACAATGGAAGCATCAGATTCCATTACACCATCAGTAACTTCCCGCCCCCGCTCAGCCGGAAGACAGTGCATAAACAGTGTATGCTTTCCCGTTGCCGCCATCAATTCTTCATTTACCTGAAATTGTTTAAATGCTTTTTCCCTCTCTTCAACTTCAGCCTTCTGCCCCATGGATGCCCAGACATCGGTGTACACTACATCAGCACTTTTTACTGCTGCCACAGGATCATGAAGAACTTCGACTGAAGACAATCCGACTTTATTACACCTTTGGACAACTTCGTTATTTGGTTCATATCCTTCAGGACAAGCACAGATAAATTTCATTGGAAACCGTTCAGCCAGATGTATCCAGGAGTGAACTACATTATTTCCATCACCCACGTAAGTTATTTTCAAATCATCTAAGTACCCGCGGTGCTCCCAAATTGTAAAAATGTCTGCCATAATCTGACAAGGATGATTGTAATTCGTAAGACCGTTTATAACAGGAATCTCAGAATATTCCGCTAATTCAAGAATGTGTTGATGGTCAAAAAGCCGTGCCATCATTAAGTCGTTAAAGCGGCTGAAGAGCCGGGAAATATCCTTGATCTCCTCTCTCTTTCCAATCCCAATATCATTTGGACCCAAAAAAAGGGCGTGTCCGCCCATCCACTCAAACCCTGTTTCAAAAGAAACCCGAGTTCGTGCTGAAGGTTTGGCAAAAATCATTGCCAGCGACTTGTTCTTAAACGGTTTATAATCCTCCCTCTGACGGAATTTCACTTTTAATTCTTTTGCAAGATTGAGGGTTTCCCAAATTTCATCTGCGGTGAAATCGGTGATATGCAAAAAATGTTTTACCATTTTAGTCCTTTATAAAATATACCGGCTTAAATCCTGATCACTGGCAATATCTGTCAACTTGTCTTTTACTATTTTTTTTGAAATGACAATTTTCTGCTTTTTCTTTCCAGTTTGTTCGTATAAATAGTCATCCAAAAGAGTGGTCATAATAGTATGGAGACGCCGGGCCCCTATATTTTCGGTTTTATTATTGACTTCTGTTGCAATCTGTGCAATAGCACGTATGGCAGTCTTCTCAAAATTCAATACCACACCTTCCGCTTTAAGCAAGGCCTGATACTGCTTTATCAATGCCGACTTGGGATGAGTGAGAATTTTTATGAAATCATTGGTTGACAGTTTTTTCATTTCCACCCTGATAGGGAATCGTCCCTGAAGTTCTGGAATCATATCTGATGGTGTGGAACTATGAAAAGCTCCGGCCGCGATAAATAAAATATGATCAGTTTTCACGATACCATGTTTTGTAGGTACAGAACTCCCTTCAATGATAGGAAGCAAATCTCTCTGAACTCCTTCCCTGCTTACGTCAGGGCCAATACCCTTATTACTTCCCACTATTTTATCTATCTCATCGAGGAAAACAATTCCATTGTTTTCCACGGATTCTTTTGCCATGCGGATTACTTCATCCTGATCAATCAAATTATGGGCTTCTATATCCGTAAGAATTTTTCGAGCGTCTTTTACTTTCAGTTTCCGTCTTTTTTTCTGGCCAGGCATGATATTAGACAACATATCTTTCAAGTTGGTTCCAATTTCTTCCATACCAAACGGGCCGAATACCTGCATCTGCGCCATAGAATCACCGGGTATATCTAGTTCTACCAACTTGTCCTCAAAATTCCCTTTTTTGAGTTTGTCCTCTAATCGCTTACGATTCCTATGATACCGTTCTTCTACTTCTGGTATTTTTTTTCTATTGGTTTGTTTATTAACAGGAAAGAGTATATCAAGAATTTTTTCCTGGGCAAGTTTTTCAGCCTGCTGAATTACTTCTTCCTCTTTTTTTGACCGAATCATATTCACCGAAATATCCATTAAATCTCTTATAATTGATTCCACATCTCTGCCAACATACCCAACTTCCGTAAACTTACTTGCTTCAACTTTCATAAACGGAGCATTTGCCAGATTTGCCAGGCGCCGCGCAATTTCCGTTTTCCCTACACCAGTGGATCCAATCAGGATAATGTTATTCGGAACAATTTCATCCCGCATATATTCAGCAACCTGTTGGCGGCGCCATCGGTTTCTCAAGGCAATCGCAACAGCTCTTTTGGCATCTCTTTGCCCGACAACGAAATAGTTCAATTCACGAACGATTTGTTTCGGAGTCAGTTCGTTCATTTTATCTCCATAACGGTTATAGAATCATTGGTGTAAATGCAAAGATCGGAAGCAATCTTGAGTGATTTATTTACAATTTCTCCGGCTTTCATTTTTGTGCTCTCAAGAAATGCAATTGCAGCCGACTGGGCAAAGCCCCCGCCGGAACCAATAGCAACAACCGGACCATCCGGTTCAATAACATTTCCATCTCCTGACACAATAAAACTTGATTTTTTATCCATCAATGCCAATAACGCATCTAAATGGCGAAGATATTTATCTGTGCGCCATTCTTTTGCCAACTCCACGACCGACCGTTTCAGATCGCCACCGTATTCATCAAGTTTCTGTTCAAACTTTTCAAACAAGGTCAGTGCGTCCGCTGCTGCACCGGCAAATCCACCCAGTATTTGATTCTTCCCTGATTTAAACTGTCGAACTTTCACCGCTTTTTGTTTGAGAGCCATATCTCCAAACGTGACCTGTCCATCGCCGCCTAAAGCAATGGTAGTATTTCGTCGGACTCCCAAAATCGTGGTGGAACGAAATCGTTTCTCCATATTATGTTAATCTCCCTTTAGAAGCAATTCAAAAAGCTTTGAATTAGAAGGAAGAACTAACGTGGTTTTCTCATTCAATACCTTTTTGTACGTTTCAAGAGTCCGGACAAATTCATAGAAATCGGGATCAGCACTGAATGCTTTTGCATATATTTCCAGAGCTTCGGCTTCTCCCTCACCCCGCCGTTCTTCCGATTCCTTGTAAGCATTTGCAAGAATAATCGTTTTGTCTTTGTCTGTTGAGGCACGAATCTTTTGTGCTTCTTCTGCTCCTTCAGATCTGAATTTATTTGCTTGCCTGTTCCGTTCCGCCTTCATTCGAGCATATATGGATTCTTCATTTTCCCTTGGAAGATCTACTCTTTTAATGCGCACATCGACCACTTCGATTCCATAGGGACGGGTTGCCTCTTGACTTTTTTTGGTCACCTTTTCCATGATCAGTCCCCTGTTTTCTGAAATGATTTCAACCATATCATGGGTTCCCAATTCCTGGCGAAGCTGAGAATAAACTATGTCATCTAACCGTGTCGTTGCCGTAGGAATTGCCTGTACCGTTTGGAGAAATAACAGTGGATCATATATCCGCCAACGTACATAATTATCCACTATCAACGTTTTTTTATCTTTACTTAAAACTTCTTCTGGTGGAACATCATACTCCAAAAGCCGTTTGTCAAAAAATATCGCATTCTGAAAGGGCACCGGCAGTTTAAAATGCAGACCTGGGTCCAAAACGGTCCTGACAGGTTTTCCAAACTGAAGAATTACCACCTGTTCGGTCATATTTACGGTAAAGACGGTGGTCCATATACCAATCACTATAATAATAATAAATCCAATAAGTACTTTTTTCATTATTTTATGCTTCCTTTCTCTGTGCTGCCAAGATTGAGAAGATTGAGAAGATTCCCATTTTTTCCATCAGGAATAATATATTTTTGCACATTTGGTAATATATTTTCCATTGCCTCCAGGTACAATCGTGTTCTGGTGACAGCCTTGGATTTTCGGTATTCTTTCAAGACAGCCCTGAAATTTGCTACATCTCCTTCAGCGCGCATCACCCGGGCTTCCCTAAAGCCTTCAGCTTCCCGGATCATGGCTTGAGCCTCACCCCGGGCTTTGGGGATAATATCGTTACGATATCCTTCCGCCTGATTTATCATTCGATTTTTATCTTCTTTGGCGGAAGCAACATCCTTGAACGCCCCTATAACCGGTTTCGGAGGAGAAACATCCTGAAGCTGTGCCGCAACAACAAGTATTCCTGTATTGTACTTATCCAGAATTGACTGAAGCAGTTCCTTCGTCTCTTCCTGAATCACGAATTTACCTGACGTAAGTACTTCGTCAATACCATGGCGACCCACCACCGTTCTCAATGAAGCTTCTGCTGCTTCTCTAACTGTCAATATCGGCGCAACAAAGTTAAAAAGATACGCTTCCGGATCCTTTATCTTGTACTGAACAATCAACTCTGCATCAACAATATTCTCATCTCCGGTAAGCATATTACTTTCTTTTGCAATTGTGCGAAATTGCCCTTTTCCAACGCTTCTGAATCCGATTTCAATCCTCTTTACCTCGGTGACCTTGGGTGTGTCCACAACTTCTATGGGATAAGGGAAATGGTACGACAGCCCTGGTTGAACAACCCGGCTGACCTTTCCAAAAGTCTGTACGACTCCTACTTCATCGGGTCCAACACTATACACACCCGTTAATAACCATACAACCAGAACAATGCCCACGATAGGCATAACTCCCAGTTTAATTAACTTATCGGGTATTCGGATCTCCTGATCCCCGATAATGATTCTTTTTCCTGCCATTATTGTATCCTCCTGATCATTGTTTAAAGTTGCCTTCTTAGACGGGCAACAGGAACATTCATTTGGTCACGATACTTTGCGACCGTTCTTCGCGATAAGGGGTATCCCTTCTGTTTTAATACTTCCACAAGTCTTTGGTCATTTATTGGATGCTGTTTATCCTCTTCTTCAACAATTTTCTTCAACGCCTGTTTTATAATATAATTACTTATCACCCGACCATCCTCGAGTTCAATTCCCTCTGTAAAAAAAGATTTTAATTCAAACACTCCGTAAGGTGTATCCACATATTTCCCCCGGGTCGAACGACTGATCGTGGAAATATCTAATTTTATATCTTCCGCTATGTCTAGGAGCTTCATTGGTCGTAACTCATGCACCTGTCCAGAAAAAAACTCCGGCTGGCGATCAATAATGGATCGCATAACTTGTTTCAACGTTTGCTTTCTCTGCTCAATTGCCTGAATAAACCAATTTGCTGAAAAAATCCTCTGTTTTAAAAACTTTTTGGCCTCTCGTTTATTCGTATCCTGCTCTTCCATCATAGCAGCATAATCCGGATTGATTCGTAGCTCCGGCAGTCCGCTGTCATTGGTATAAACAACCCAACTATCTCCTTGTTCCCTTACGATTAGATCAGGAATTATCACCTCATCTTTGGTAAATCTGGTTCCCTCACCAGGCCTGGGGTTCAAATGGGAGATAATATTGATTGCTTTTGCCAGTTGTTCTCCAGAACAATTCGTATTTTTTTTTATCACTTCAAACCGTTTATTGGCGAAATCTTCAAAATGGCAATCAATAATATTATAGGAAAGGGATTCATTATCTTTTTTCAATTGAATTAATAAACATTCCCGTAGATTTCGCGCTGCGATTCCCAAAGGCTCTAAATGCTGAACTGCCTTTAAAATAGATTCAATCTCCATACCATCCTTGCCAAAACGATCTGCGATCACATTAAGGTCTGTAGCTAAATAACCCCGCTCATCCAAATTCCAAAGAATTTCCTCCGCAATAATTCTTTCAGAGTCATTTAGATCAATAAGTTTTAACTGATTTAAGAGAGTTTCTATAAAGTCTTGCTCCTCTTTCAAAGGAAGATCAATTGGTTTCTTTGATCTGTTATAAAAATCTACCTGCTCATACGCATCGTCATCTGGGGATAAATCAAGAGAATCGTCAACTTCTTCATCTAAGTCTTCTTCTTTGTCATTTGTAGATTCAACTTGTTCAAGAACGGGATTTTCTTCCAGTTCATTCAAGATTTTTTCTTCCAATTTTATTGTACTTAACTGCAATAATCTTGCTTGAAGAACCTGCTGTGGTGATAAAACTTGCTTTTGGGAAAGCTTTTGCTCAAGCCTTAACATCAGTCAAGCCTAAATTTTTCCCCAAGATACAAACGACGCGCTTCTTCATCATTCGCCAGATCATGTGATGTCCCCGACTTCAAAATTTCCCCTTCAAAAAGTAAATATGCCCTGTCAGTTATTGAAAGGGTTTCCCGAACATTATGATCTGTAATCAGCACCCCAATATTTCGATTTTTTAACGATTTGACAATGGACTGAATATCTTCAACAGCAATAGGATCGACACCAGCGAAAGGCTCATCTAAAAGGATAAAATCAGGATCAATAGCAAGGGAGCGGCAGATTTCTACCCTTCGCCGTTCACCCCCAGACAAACTATTTCCCTTGTTATTCCGGAGGTGCTCAATTGTCAGGGCTTTCAACAGCTTTTCAATTTTTGTTTGTTGATCTTCTTTAGACAAATCAGTCATTTCCAAAACCAGTTTCAAATTGTCCTCAACGGACAGTTTTCCAAAAATAGACGGCTCTTGGGCAAGATATCCAATCCCCTTACGCGAACGTTTGTACATAGGATCATGAGTAATTTCCTTTTTATCTAGAAAGATTTTCCCTTTAGTTGGCTTTATCATCCCTGTGATCATATGAAAAGTTGTGGTTTTCCCAGCTCCATTTGGACCAAGCAAGCCTACAATCTCTCCCTTTTTTACTTCAATATCCACTGCCCGCACAACCCAGCGTTTTCCATACTGCTTGTGAAGGTTTTCTGCTGTTAGTACACGATGGTTATTTTTCATATCCGCGATTTGTCACTCCGGAAGGATGCCGTATTTTCCAGCGTTTCATCTGAACATCTGATTCAAACCCAATCCCATAGAGGGTGTCCTGCTTACCTGTTGTTATCTTAACAGAATCGTCAGTATAAATCATTCCCTGAGCATGATCCCATGATAATGTGTCAGTAAAAAGAGTCACACCGCTATCCGATTTTACAACCACGTTCTGAATTGCGCGCATGAAATTTGATTTTTCATCAACCTCTGCTAGTTGGGAGGTCAAGCGGGAGGTATGCTTTTCTTTCATATCAAAAAAATCTACTTCAACCTTCTGATCCAACAAAACATAAAGGCGATCATTAAATTTCTCTAAATGACCTGCCTGCACAACAGCCCGTTGTAAGCCTGCATCCGTCATATATATGGTTACCCCCCAGCTTTCCTGATCAGGCATCCCTTCACTGGATTCTCCCGTGCTAGTTGAAGTAAATGATGAACAACCGGAAAAGAACAATATTGACATGATAATAAACAGTGTAATGGAAATAATAATGAGTATACGCATCTTCATCCACTGGAAGTCTCGATGACTTTTTTTGTCAGACGTTTAATAGCTTCCTCATACACTCCTTTAGCTTTAAGAATCAAATCAACGGCTTCCCGAAGTGCGCCACTTCCTCCGTTTTTATCGGTTACATACACGGCAGCTTTCTTCACTGGTAAATAGGCATTTCGAACAGAAAGAGGAGCACCGGACTTTTCCATCACAGGCAGATCAATCAATCCATCACCAATATAAGCTATTTCTGAATCCTCCAAATTATATTTCTGTTTCAATTCCTCATACGCAGGAATTTTATTTAACATTCCATTGTAAACATCCTCAATTTTTAATTCCTTTGCACGTATGTCTGTTGCGGGTGAATATCTGCCAGATAAAAAGGCAATTTTTAATCCAGCTACTTTAGCCAGTGCAACTCCCGCACCATCCTCAACAGAAAACTTTTTCAACTCAACATTTCCAGCTCCAATATATATTGAACCATCTGTAAGAACACCATCAACATCTGAGATTAACAGATTCACCTTTTTCAGCTTTTCCTCTACCTCTTTATTTATATTCATCTTTATAATTTAAGAGTTTAAAAATGCTTCTCTGATATTTTTTACTGCGGTCAGCAAAGATTCCAACTTATCTAAAGGCCATTGAGTAGCTGCATCAGATTGTGCTTCATCAACATTATCGTGTACCTCCAAAAATAATCCGTCACATCCGGCAGCTACCGCAGCTTTTGCTAACGTTGGAATAAACTCCCTGAGTCCTCCCGTTTTCCCGCCTTTTATACCTGGCATCTGGGCGCTATGGGTAGCATCAAAAATCACAGGATACCCAGTCTTTTTCATGACAGGAATTGAGCGCATATCAGACACTAAACTTTCATAACCAAAGGTTGTTCCCCGTTCTGTAAGTAAAATATCAGTGTTACCGGTTTCCTCCAGCTTCTTAACAATGCTTGATACTTTCCATGGGGAAAGAAATTGTCCTTTTTTTACGTTGACAGGTTTACCCGTTTCACCTGCAGCAATCAACAAATCTGTCTGGCGGCAGAGAAAAGCAGGAATCTGGAGTAAATCAACCACTTGAGAGACTACTTTCGCATGTTCAGGTAAATGGATGTCTGTGGTAACGGGAATTTTAAAAGAAGATCTAACTTCTTCAAAAATCCGCAATCCTTCCTCTATTCCCTGTCCACGAAAAGAGTGAATTGACGTCCGATTGGCCTTATCAAAAGAGCTCTTAAAGATAAATGGCATATTTAATCGATCTGTAATTTCCATAATTGCTTCCGCCATTTTCAAGACATGATCTCGGCTCTCTATTACACAAGGACCCGCAATAACCGGTAAAGATTTTTCCCCAAAATTAACTGGTCCAACCTGAATATTTGATGTCACTGTCTTTTTCCTCAATTAGTATAAACAACTGCTGCTTTGATAAACTCACGGAAAAGGGGATGAGCTTTTAATACTCTACTTTTTAATTCAGGATGGTACTGGCACGCAACAAACCAGGGATGATTTTTTAGTTCTATAATTTCAATCAAATTTAATTCGGGATTCAATCCTGAGATTATCATCCCGTTATTCTCCAGCCGGGTTCTATACCTATTATTAACTTCCCATCTATGACGATGGCGTTCTGATATATTTTTCTTTTTATATGCAAAATAAGCATTAGTCCCAGTTTTCAACTTACAATTATATGCACCAAGGCGCATGGTTCCACCTTTCGCTTTTATTGCTCTTTGAGATTCCAGAAGTTTTATTACTGGATAAGGGGTTTTCTTACTGAACTCTGTGCTGTTTGCATTCTTTAAGCCGCATACGTTGCGAGAAAATTCGATGACTGCACACTGAAGACCAAGGCAAATTCCAAGAAATGGAATATTTTTTTCTCTGGCATGTTTACATGTTAGTACTTTTCCTTCTGCTCCCCGCGAACCAAACCCTGGTAAAAGCAGTATCCCATCTACATCGGAAAAAACAGAATTAATTTTTTTGTCATCTGTTATTTCCTCCATGCGAATCCATTTTATATTGACGCGTGCGTTATTTTCAACACCTGCATGTACGAAGGCTTCAAGAACACTTTTATAAGCATCCGGAAGCTCTGTATATTTTCCACACATTGCAACTGTCACTTCAAATTTTGGGTGTTTAAAGCGATGTAAAAACTGTTCTAATCTGGACATTTTTGGAGAGTGAATTAATTGTAAACGATCTGCAATCAACTGCCCCAATTTTTGTTGATTAAATACCAAAGGGACTTCATAAATACTTTTTACTTCTTTTCCTTCAATAACGTGGGTGGATGGCACATTGCAGAATAGTGCAATTTTGTCTCTGGTTGCCTTTTCCACTTTATATTCGGAACGACACAAAATTATATCAGGAGCCAACCCGATTTCCCGTAATTTCATCACGGAATGTTGCGTGGGTTTGGTTTTCAACTCTTCGCTCGCTTTGACATATGGAAGCAAGGTAACATGAACAATCTGGTAGTTGTGATACCCCACCTCAACTGACAATTGCCGTATCGCTTCCAAAAAAGGTAGGCTTTCAATATCGCCAACCGTTCCGCCAACCTCGCAAATTACCACATCAAACCTTTTGGGGGCGTTTACTGACCTGATACGATATATAATTTCATCTGTTATATGTGGAATGACTTGAACTGTTTTCCCAAGATAATCCCCGGCGCGTTCCTTTTCAAGAACAGTGCTGTAAATCTGGCCAGTAGTGGCATTATTGTTTTTGCACATATCTTCATCAATAAACCGCTCATAGTGCCCTAAATCCAAATCTGTTTCTGACCCGTCATCTAATACAAAAACTTCACCATGCTGATACGGGTTCATCGTCCCGGGATCTACGTTTAAATATGGATCTAATTTTAATATTGTAACACGTAATCCAGAACTTTTCAGAAGATACCCGATTGAAGCTGCAGCAATTCCCTTCCCAAGTCCTGATATTACTCCACCTAAGACAAAAAGGAATTTTTCCGGCTTTTTTGGTGTCATGATTTTGCGACCTCGCACATTTGGCGAATGGTTCCCAAGTCTTTCTCTGTATCAACACCACGGTAGGGATAATGAGTAACTACAGCACGGATTGAAATTCCGTTATCCAGAGCGCGTAATTGTTCTAAGCCGTACTTTTGTTCGTTTATTGACTGGGGCAAACCCGTAAAATATAACAATGTTTCTTTCCTAAAGGCATACACTCCAATATGGCGATACCATCCTCCTGTAGTTTTCTGCTTAAGTATTCTTTGAAACGCGGTGGCATTGCGATGTTCATCCAACAATACTTTTACTGTATTCGTATCCAGAAAATCTTCCGGAGTAATTTCAGTGCTCACGCTGGTAACCATTTGTACTTCAACCTCACGAAATTCATACACCATTTTATCAATAATAACAGGATCAAGCATCGGCTCGTCACCTTGAATATTTACAACAATTTCAACGTCCTGTTCTTTCACAACTTCCGCTACCCGATCCGAACCAGAGCTGTGTTCACTTGAAGTCATTACAACTTTTATCTTTGAATTCTTCAATTTTTTTCTCACTTCTTCGCTGTCAACAGCAATGATAACTTCATCAAGCAATTGTGCCTGTAAAGCTCTTTCAGCAACCAACATCACCATGGGTAATCCATTAATTAGAGCAAGAATTTTACCTGGGAATCGTATTGAATTTAATCGTGCCGGAATTACACCAACTACCCGTTGGAATTCATTTCCCATATATTTTTATTTTATATAACTTAATCAAATAGTATTGTTGAAAGGTAAAAATAATCGGTGAATTTACTTAAAATAGAGGACTACTGTTTCCGTAAATATAAGTGCGGTTCATAACTTAAAAATATCTGTTTAAAACTAATACAGATTTGTTATGATAAAACGTACGTAATTAAACTAAATACTCGTGTTATCCAATTAATCGAATTTCTTAAAAGAAATCACAGAGACTTTTTTTTAACAATAGTTTTTTTGAACTCCTGTTAAAAAGCCATTCAATACATCCAAAGCTGAATCAACCGCTTGCAATGCATCTTCCTTTTGCTCATTTGTTTTACAAATAGAATCCAGAATTGAATAACAAATTTCCCGATGAAATTTGTCTGCTTTTATATGAACCAGAAAAAACTGAAGAGTCTCCTCATCATTGATGTTATAAAATTCTCTCAACCCCTGGATTTTGGACTCAGCTACTTCCGGCACCATTGATTCATAACATAGAAGCGCAGCTAAACCAACATGAACTGGCGAATTTTTTGTCAGACTAAAAAATGTACTCACAAGAGTTTTTGTTTCCTTCATTTGTTTAACAGACTCCATATAGCTACGAGTATTTCCCACGCCTTCACCAAAACGCTTCCACAGTTCTGGGTGATTTTCTTCACCTTGTTCCTCATCATTTAAATTATCCAACAATTTCTGCCTGACAGATAAATCCTCACAATTAGAATGAATACCGGAAATGTATCTTGGAAAAGCACTTACGTGGTGATAATACTGCGCTGCATATTCTTTAATTGCTGATAACTCAAGTTCGCCATTTACCCATGCCAGATAAAAAGGATGTTTCAATAAATGCCGGTCATTAATGTTTTGTTGAATTCTGTCAAGAAAATTTAAAGTATTTTTCATGTTTGTTTCCTTTAATTAGGTTTATAAAATAAGGTGAAAACTAAATCGTTTGTAAATAGAGATTCAATGGAAAATTTATTATCCTGATTATTTTTCAGCAAAGAAATAATTCCTAAAAGAATCAACTTGTGTATTGACCTTTTATTTGAACCAGGTACTCATAGGCAGCTTCATAATTGTTTTCTATTTCTCCATCTAAAATTGCTTCTTCGATAGCGTGTTTTATTTGTCCAATTATTCTCCCTTCAGAAAGCCCGCACTCCTTCATAATATCCTTTCCTTTGACAGGAGATTGAAATGCCCTGAAGCTGTCCCGTTCCTTTACATCTAACATAAGCTTTTCTACTCGTTCAAAATTTCCCATATACTCTTTCACTAATTTCGGGTTTTTACTAGTAATATCCGCTCGGCAAAGGATTAAGAGATCCTCTATATTTTCTCCGGCTAAAACCATAACCCTCCTTACTGCTGAATCTGTAATACCTTCTTTCGCCAATGCAATTGGACGGAGATGTAACAAGGTCAAATTTTTTAAATAGTCCCGCAACTCATTGGAAAGCTTCATGCGTTTTGCAATCTTGTCCAACATATGTGAACCAATACTGTCGTGCCCATGAAAAGTATATCCCTTCTTTGAGTCGATCCTGCGCGTACGCGGTTTTGCAATATCATGGACAAGAGCAGCAAACCGGACTTCCATCTTTTCAGACAGTTCTGCGGCATTATCAACAACCTGCATGGTATGGTAAAAAACATCTTTATGGTGCCATCCTTTTACCTGTTCCATTCCATACATAGCACTAACTTCAGGGAAAACGTGTTTCAGCAAGTCGGTGTCCTGAAGAACGGAAAGCCCAACGGAAGGTTTTCTTGTTTTGAGTATTTTTTTCAGTTCCGCTGTGATGCGTTCCCATGAAACTATTTCGATTCGTTTTGCCTGACGTTTCATTGACTCGATACATTCATCCGAGAGTTGAAATCCCAATTTAGCAGAAAAATATGCTGCCCTAATCATCCGAAGAGGATCATCAGAAAAGGTCACATCCGGGTCTAAAGGTGTTCGTAACTGTTTTTTCTTCAGATCAGCAATCCCCCCAAGAGGATCATATAAATCCCCAAAACTTTTCGGCAGTATATCCATGGCCATAGCATTAATTGTAAAATCTCTCCGAAGTAAATCCCCCTGTAAATCTGTATATATTACTTTCGTTGGTTTTCGAGAATCTTTTTTATACGTTTCAGTACGGGCAGAAGTAACCTCTACTGGGAGATCTTTTCGTGGTATCATGGCAGTCCCAAACTTTTTAAAGGGAATAATCTTTTTTACTTTTAAACGGGTCCCCAGCTCTTGGGCGAATGCAATTCCATCTCCTACAACCATGAGATCAACTTCCAATATATTTATATGGAGAAAAAGATCTCGAACTGCCCCGCCTACCACATAGCATTCAAGACCTAGTTCTTCTCCTAGTTTTCCTGCACACCTAAGTGTTTTATGGAATTGTTTATGAGGCTGGATAAGTTCCTTGATGTTTGCCATTGTTGAAATTAATAATAATAAAACTAAATGAAAACCTCGGGATCTAGCAATCCCAAAAACAATATTTTCCATCTTTTTCTTGCCTACAACAAAAGGACAGTCTATTTTTGATTGTAATGCTTTTCCGTCGAATCATACAAATCATTGTTTTTTTCTTTTTTAGTTCTGATTCCATCTATGCTCAATTTGGACAAATAGAAGTTACTTTTGATGAACAATTATTAAAAAGTAACATTCGTCAACTTATTTTGCCTCTCCGGGATGAAATGAAAAGATTTTATTCTTCAACTGTATGGAATGAAGAATTTAGCGATCTGGATATTTCCCTCAACATTCATTTTGTGTTTGAGGGCGTCTCCAATAAAGGATCAAACAGGACGTTTCTTGCTCAAGCATTATTCTCAAATGGAAGCGACTTACGCTTTTTTGATAAAGGAGTCCAATTCATTTATAATGACAGTGGAACTCTGTACTATGATCCTGTCATTTTTGACCCGCTTGCAAGTTTTCTCGCTTTTTACGGCAACCTTATCCTTGCTGGTGAAATCGATACATACACACCTAAAGGCGGAACTACCGAGTTAGAAATTTGCCGATCAATTGCCATACGCGGAAATGCCTCCGACTATTCTCGCGGATGGATAGACCGACTTCAACTTATAAATGAGCTAAGTACCAACTCCGGGCTAAGAAAAGCACGATTTGCTTTTTATTATGCAGTTGATCTATTCAGACAAGGGAAAATTGAGAAATCCATCTCTGAATTCAAGAACATGATTGTGGGACTCGATGAAGTGTACGAAATCACACCGAGAAACCACCATACACTCATGTTTCTCAAGGCCCACGCAGAGACCCTGACCCGCGTACTGACCGTGTTAACCCAAATAGATATTCTTATGGATCTGGCTGAACTGGATCCTGATAATGAAAAAATCTATACGAAAGGTTTAGAAGAAATTTCAGAATAAACCTTCCTTCGCCCAATGTAATGTGCCAAAACTATACTCCCCTTATAGAGTTTTGACATAATCAAACGATCCCTTTTTACCCGAATAGACCCGGTCCTGAAATGTTTCTTCCAAATAACATGAGGATGAAATAGAAGCCACACCTGTGCATTAACAATTCCGAACATATGTTTAAAATCTAACTTAAAAAGAGCATAACCAAAAGCTACCCACTCCAACGCAAAACGTATTGAAAAAAGATACATTGCAGCTGGCAATGAATAATTGCCCAAAAGCATTAAGAGTGAATTTTTGTGATTAAGATAATATTTCTTATAGCTGTACATAGGTAATGATACAGCATTTTTATGAAATACGACTGACTGGGGTTCTACCCAAACCTCGTATCCCATCAATTGAAAGCGCCAACACAAATCAATCTCTTCCATGTGAGCAAAAAAGGTTTCATCAAATTTACCTGCTGCCTGAAATAATTCCTTCCGAACAATGAATGCAGTACCGGATGCCCAGAAGATTTGTGCGGGATTGTCATACTGTCCCCGATCTTCTTCCTGCTCAAGAAAAATACGGCCACGGGTAAAGGGAAAACAAAGCACATCCAGATGCCCTCCCGAACCGCCGGCATAATCAAAAATGTTCTTTCGATAATAATTTAAAATCTTTGGTTGAACTGCCGCAATTTTCTTCTTTCTTATCATCAGGTCCACCAATGGTTCAATCCAGCCAGGCTCCACAATTGTATCATTATTTAAAAAAAGAATAAATTTTCCTTTTGTATGAGGGATTCCTCTGTTGCATCCACCAGCATAACCATAATTTTTGTCATTGTGAATCAAAACAACATCCGGATGATGCTCTTTGATCCAAGCTGAACTGCCGTCCGTAGAGGCATTATCTACTACAATAATTTCAAGGGCAGGATAAGAAGTTTGTTTCAGAGAATCCAAGCACTCCGATAGCACCTCAATGCCATTCCAGTGGGGAATAACAATTGAAACGACGGGATAAGATCTATGAGACACTAGGCTTATACCAAATAAAATTCTGAGGGAAATAAATCAGCAGATAAAGAAACTATTTTTGAATATCCTCTAACATCTTTTTTGCATTTATATCTCCAGGGTTCCTTTCCAACCATGACGAGAGAATCAACTCTGCTTCACTGTTCATATTCAATTCCTGATAAGTAAGAATCAGGGTAGAAACAATATCTCCATAGTTTTGCTGCCATTCATTCCATGTTTTCTGATTTGTCCCGGCACGTTTCAGTCCAGATCTTTTTACAGCATTTTCAATTTCAAGATAGGAATCATACATATCCTTAAATATCCTTTTAGCATTTTCATAATCATTCAGATCCTGAATATATGTTTGACCATATCGAATCCTGTCTTGGACAGATAGATTTTTGCGGGACTCCAGATTGTCAAGAATATCCCTGAGCCTCATTTTTTCACCAATCTCACTGTATATTTGGCCTATCTGAAAATATAGATCTTTTGATTCGATCTTTATGGTCCTTTCCGGGAGATTTTTCTCCATCTGATCCAGGGTTTCCTTTACCTTTAACCTGAGCATTTCAACCTCATCTGGATCTGCATCTTCCCTGCGGTTTAATCTTTGATAATCATAGAAATTGTGAACAGCTAACTGCATATAGGCACTTCGATAATTCTGCAGCAATCTTATGATTTGAGGATTGTAATGAACATTCTCATTCCCAAGATTTCTGAAAAGATACCCTGACTGATAATCCTTTGACCAAAATGATTTTTCTTGGCCACCGTCGGATGGAAAAAATGATGCCCGGGAAAAATTCGTTGACCAGGCACTATCACCCAATTCTGTCATCAAATAATCCTGCATTTTTTCCGGATTAATAATACCTACTTTATGACTCCGAAGTCGAAAAGTCAGTCCTTCCATATCCAAATATTTTTCCAAACCGATTTTATT
>Ga0208879_1000928_pt1 | contig 28897 bp, 24 predicted proteins | sample Knorr_S15_td_Bot_FD_185605 | JGI IMG/M metagenome (GOLD analysis project Ga0208879, IMG submission 185605) | Marine microbial communities from Southern Atlantic Ocean transect - Knorr_S15_td_Bottom_ad_5009_LV_A (SPAdes) (version 2) | ecosystem: Environmental > Aquatic > Marine > Oceanic | place...
TCAAGGAACTCGTCACGATGATGGAGGAGGCGGTGGCCGAGAGCGGCCGGTTCGTGATGGACAAGGCCACGCTCAAGGCCGCCTCGATGAAAGCCGCCCAGGTGCCGGACTGGATCATCCAAAAGGAATTCTCCGTGCTGAAGGCGTTGCGGGGCAAAATCCGGTCGCGGTTCATCGGGCAGGACGAGGCGGTCAACGGCGTCGTGCGGCTCTCGCGCATCGGCTACGGCGGCGGGCGGACCGACGAAAAGCCGGTCGCCAGCATCCTTTTCGCCGGGCCGACGGGCACCGGCAAAACCTACCTTTCTAAACTGGTGTCCAAGAATCTTGGCCTCAAAATGATCACGATGGACATGACGAGTTACCGCAGCTCGACCAGCATGGATCGCTTCCTCTCCGTCATGACCGACAACCTCACGATCAACCCGCACGCCGTGTACGTGTTCGAGGAAATCGACAAGGCCAACGTGCAGGTGCTCGACCGGCTTTACTTCCTGCTCGACGAGGGGATTTTTTATGACCGAAACCAAAAGCCGATGTACGCGCGCGGCTGCTTCGTCATCATGACCACCAACGCCGGCTACGATGTCATTATCAAAAACCGCAACAAGGCCAACGTGCGCGAGCTGTTCGAGCTGGCGCTGCTCGATCGGTTCCGGCCCAGTTTCCTCAACCGCTTCGACGAGATCGCCATGTTCCGGCCGTTCACCGATCCGGAGTACGTTGACATGGCCAAGCTGCACATCCGCCTCAAGGCCGACGGCATGAAAGACACCTACGACTGGAACCTGAGCGTGGACGACTCGATCCCTGCGTTGATCGCCCGCGAAAGCCGCAGCCTCACCTTCGGCGCGCGCCCCACCCTGCGCATGATCAACGCCATCCTCGCACTCGGCGTGACTAATTACCAAATCGAGAAAGCACCGCTCGAGGAAGGCTCCAACATCAACCTCGAGCTTTTGTCCGCAGAGGACAAGCGATTCAAACTCAGCGTGGAGGGCGGCCACTCGCTCGAGTTCCAAGTGAACCTTTGATTGGGATCGGCACAATAAACTGAGATTCAGTCGATGCCCAACGAGCATTTTTCAAACGGCAAAAAGATCGCCTTCACGGCGTCGATGTTTCTTTACCTGTTCTTGGTCATCGCCTCTTTCTGGATTTTCAAGCCGCTGAAGAAAACGCTCTTCATCGAATACTACAAGGCGGAGGGCGGCTTCACGCTGGGATCGTGGGAGATGCTCGGCAGCCAGGCGGAGCAATTGGCCAAGATCATGAACATGGCGATCGCCCTCGGGGCCGTGATCGCCATCACCCTGCTCGTCCGGCGATTCCGGCGGCAACAGTTGACCTACTGCTGCATGGGCTTCCTCTTGGTGGTGCTGGGCTGGTTCAGCGTCGCCTTGCGCGAGGTGAGCGAATGGGAAGTGTGGGCCTTTTACTGGTTCGGCGATCTTTACGTCGGCCTCATGCTGGCGGCCTTTTTCTCGTTCCTGCACGACAGCGTGGACATCCGCAACGCCAAGCGGCTTTACGGGATCATCGTCTTGGGCGCAGTGACCGGGGGCGCCTTTGGCAGCACCTTTTTCCGGGGCTGGATCAAGCATCTCGAGACGAGCCAATGGCTGCTCATCGCGCTGGGCGCCGGGGTCGTCGTCATCGCGCTGGCTTTCCTCTCCGGACTCGTGGCTCAATCCACTTCCACCCCCGAGAGCCAAGCCGCGGCAGCCTCCTCCGCCTTGGCCAAGACGAAGGTAAATGCCGCACAGGAGGGAGGCCGACTGGTGTTCCAGTCCCGGTATCTCCTCGCCATAGCCGGCATTGTTTTCCTCTATGAGATCACCTCCACCGTGATTGATTTCCAGTTCACCGCCACCATCGAACACTTTCTTTCCGGCGATGAAATCGGGGAACAGTTTGCCACGATTTACGCCATCTCAAACATCGCGGCGCTGGTCGTGCAACTCTCGTATGGACTGCTGTCGATGGCCCTGCCCGGCATCCGGATTCGCTGGGTGCTGATGGTGTTGCCCTCCACCATCCTGCTCGGCTCCGTGGCCTTCATCGTCTTCCCCATCCTCTGGGTGGGCAGCCTGCTGAACACCGCCGACAGCGCCTTCGCCTACTCGGTGAACCAAACCGCACGCGAGACCCTCTACGTGCCCATCTCGCGGAACGAGAAATACAAGGCGCGCGCCTTCATCGAGATGTTCCTCCAGCGCACGGCCAAGGTCGTCGCCATCGGCGTCACGCTGGCCATCACGTTCCTCTTTACAACCAAGGGGGCCGACGGTGGCCTGGTTCTAAACTTCGACGGGCTGCGCTGGCTCTCCCTCTTCACCTGCGCCGTCATCGCCGTCTGGTTTTACTGCGTGGGAATCGTCGGCCGAAAGTTCGAGGCACTGCGGAGCAACCAAGCGGAGCCGGAAGACACCGCGCTTGGCCAAGCGCAAGAGCAGCCAACCGCCGGCCCGCCGGCTTGAGGGCGGGGTCAATCAATTCAGCACGTGTCCCGGCTTCGTTCATGAATCTTCGCGCAATAGTAGCTGTAGGTAATTGTTATAAATAAACAGCTTTTCTCTTCCTACTTTTTCCTCGGTCAACATCCCGATCTCCACCAACTGCTTGAGGTAAGAAGCCGCCGCTTGACGTTTTGCAATTCCCGCATTCACCAAGTCGATGATCCGGCAATAAGGCTGATGGAGCAACACGTCGAGCAACTCCCCTGAATAGATTTTCGGCACCTTCGTTTTCAATTCAGCTTTTGTTCGTTGCCGAAACTCTCGAATCGCACGAATCTTTTTGTTTGTCCATCGCGCCGATTCCTCCACCACTTCCAGCATATAAAGAATCCATCGCTCCCAGTCACCCTGAAACGTGACCGCCCGCAGGCTTTCGTAATATTCAGATTTGCGGCGAACGATGCCCCGACTGTGATAAAGGATCGGCGTTGTGAGCAAACCCGACTGCGCCAGATAAAGCAAATTCAGCACCCGTCCTGTTCGTCCGTTGCCATCGGTGAACGGGTGGATCGCTTCAAACTGATAATGCGCCACAGCCATCACCACCAACGGATCCAATTCCGTCGGTTCATTGATGAACTGTTCCCAATTCGCCAGCTTATCGCGGAGGATGCCTTCCCCCACCGGCGGCGTATACACCACCTTGCCCGTTGCCTCACTACCCAGCGCGGTGCCGAGTAATTTCCGAACCGTCATCTCCTTTGATTTGATCACCGAACACACCCGCTCCGCCGTGGCCGTGCATACCGGCCGCTTGGCCAAGCCCTTGAACCCCTCATGCAACGCCGCCCGATAGCCCAGCGCTTCACGGGTGGCCGGATCCGGCGTTTGCTCCAACAACGAACTGCGAAAAAGCCGATCCGTGGTCGTCACAATATTCTCAATCTCCGAACTAGCCTGCGCTTCCAGCAACGGCATTACGTTGATCAACAGCGCTTTGTTCGGCAAAAAATCTCCCGCCTGCTCCAGTTCCGCCAACTCCGTCCGCGAGCGAATGCACTGCTTCAATACCCGCACCGTCTCCAACTCCTGCACCGGAGGCAACAGCGGCAACTCACTAAAAGGCGTGTCAGGATTGCAGGTCATGTTTTCAAAAATGGATTTTATCGACGCGTTCAGAACATATGTCGATACGAGCGACGCGTCAACAAAACATGATGTAATTTTCGTGTTTCATCGACACGTTTCGCTCAAAAAGTGCCTTTTTACAGAAAACAAGAGGATAACAAAGAGGCGGTTTCAACAACATAAGGAATCATTAGGGAGTGCCAAGGGCGGCTTAACGGGCGTATTTCTTGGCGGCGATTTCGCGGAGCTTGGTCTTGAGGATTTTGCCGGTGGCGTTGCGGGGGAGCGCCGCCATTTGCAGCACTTTCCGGGGCAGCTTGTAGGCGGCCAGCTTGGCTTTCAAAAAACCGAGCAGCGCCGAGTCGTCGATGGCTGCGCCTTCGTTCGCCGCCACGCAGGCCACCACCATGTCGCCTTTGCGGGGGTCGTTGACGCCGACCACTGCCGCCTCCTTGATGCCGTCGAACTGGTAGATCACTTCCTCCAGTTCGCGCGGATAGACGTTGATGCCGTTGACGAGCAGCATGTCCTTCTTGCGGTCGGTGATGTAGAGGTAGCCGTCGGCGTCGAGGTAGCCGATGTCGCCGGTCAGCAACCATCCATCCTTGATCGCCGCCGCGGTGGCCTCCGGGTTGTTCCAGTAACCGATCATGATGTTGTGGCCCTTGATGCAGATCTCGCCCCGCTCGCCGGTCGGCAGGACGTCGCCGGCGTCGTTCCAGATTTGGAATGCCACGCCTTTAAGCGGCAGGCCGACTGAGCCGGGTTTTTTCTCGCCGCGCAATGGGTTGAAGCAGGCCACCGGGCTGGTCTCGCTCAAGCCGTATCCCTCGATCAGCGGAATGCCGATATTTTTGTTAAAGGCTTTCAGCACCTCCAGCGGCAACGGCGCGGCGCCGCTCACGCAGACTCGCAGCGCCATGCCGGGCGGCATTTGTGCGTTGGCCAGCATCCGGTAAAGCTGCGGGATCGCTGGCAGGACGGTCGCTTGGTGGCGCAGCAACTCGACGATAATATTCTTGGGCGGATGCAGCGACTTGATCGCCACGATCGAGAGGCCCTGTGTCATCGGCAGCAGCACGCACACGGTCATGCTGAAGCTGTGAAACATCGGCAGCAAACAGGCCATGCGATCCTCGGGCGTCAGTTCCAGTTCCTCCATCACTCCGGCGACGTTGCGCAGGAGATTGTTGTTACTGAGCATCGCGCCCTTGGGCTTGCCGGTGGTGCCGGAGGTGTAAATAATCAGCGCCAAGTCTTCGCCCGCTTGGCCAACCGGCGGTAATTCGGGCGCTTGGCTGTCGGCCGCTTGGCCAAGCTCCTCCACCTCGATCACGGCCAAGCCGTCGAGCTGCGACTTGAGCGCCGCTGTGCCCTCGGCCATCGACGCCTCGCTGATGAGCACCTTGACTTGTGAGTCGTCGAGGATGTAGCCGACCTCGTCCGGCGTGAGGAAATTATTGATCGACACCACCACGCCCTCGGCCAGCAGGATGCCGAAGAGAGAGTAGATAAACTCCGGGCAATTCTTCAGCCAAAGCCCCACCCGGTCGCCCGGTTTCAAGCCGAACTCCTCCTTTAGCCGCTTGGCCAAGCCGACGGCGATAGTGTGCGCTTGGCCAAATGTGACCTGCTCGTCGCCCCAGAAAATAGCTGTCTTGTCAGCGTTGGCTGCGGCGTTTTCGGTGAAAGTGTTTGCTAAATTGCTCATTTTAACCATAACGGCGGGAGAGCAAAAACGGTTCCCATCGTTTCGTCAAGCCGGGCGAATAACGGTTTTGCCTTGGCAACCGCGAAACCGCTGACACAATCCCGCCGCTTGATTGATACTCAAGTCCAATTAAAGGAGTTTCTCCCCCAGTTACGAAAATCCAGCTGGGTCTCGCTCGACACCGAGGCCGACAGTCTGCATTCGTACCCGGAGAAGTTGTGCCTGTTGCAGATCAGCCTCCCCGACACGGATGTGCTGATCGACCCCCTGCAGCAGCTCGACATGACGGATCTGTTCAAGGCGCTGGCCAGCCGGGAGCTACTCATCCACGGCTCCGACAACGACCTTCGCCTCATGTATGCCGCGCAGCAGTTCGTCCCGTCAAAAATATTCGACACGATGTGGGCTGCCCGGCTGCTGGGCTACCCCGCCTTCGGCCTGAACGATCTGCTCTCCAAGCTGCTGGACGTCACGCTCGACAAGGGGTCGCAAAAGGCAAACTGGACCCGCCGACCGTTGACCGAAAAGATGGCCGTTTACGCGCTCAACGACAGCCGCCACCTCCGGGCATTGACCGATCAACTGCGCGACCAACTCGACGCCAAGGGACGCACCGATTGGCACGGACAAATCTGTAACAAACTCATAAAGGATCACGCCGCACCGAAGGAAACGGATCCAGACCAAGCTTGGCGACTCAAGGGCACGAGCAAGCTCAGCCGCCGCGAACAAGCCATCCTACGCGCCGCGTGGTACTGGCGGGACGTCGAGGCCATCGGCGCCAACAAGCCGCCGTACTTCGTTGTCCGCCATGAGGATCTTGTGCGCATGGCTGAAACCGTGATCGACAAAAATCAGAAGACCGCTTGGCCGTCGAAGCTCTCCACCCGCCGGTTCAAGTCGCTGCGCGATGCGGTTGGCCAAGCGCTGGATCTGCCGGCTGAAGAGTGGCCGGAAACTCCCCGCAAGGTTCGCCGCCGCATTAGCCAGAGAGAAAAACTGTTTTACGAATCCCTCAAGGCGCTGCGCGACAAGCAGGCCGATGAGCTCAATATCGACTCCACGCTCATCGCCAGCCGCTCCACACTCGTGAAGCTCTCGCTCGACGACGGCGAGGAGCGCAAACAAATCCTCCCCTGGCAGCGCGAACTGCTGAACCTGTAATCGCCGCAAATAAGCTTTGATAACCGGGGGTTTTCCCGGCAACATCCGCCGCCCTTTTTCGGGGGATCAATCACTTTTTAGCCAATGAAGCGCACGCATCACTGTAACGAAATACGAGACGAACACGTCGGCCAAGCCGTCACACTCAACGGCTGGGTGCATTCCAACCGCGACTTGGGCGGGGTGCTTTTTATCGACATCCGCGATCGCGAAGGCCGCACGCAAGCGGTCTTTGACCCCAGCGACCTGCCAACCGAGCTGTTCGAGACCGCATCAAAACTCCACAGCGAGAGCGTCATCAGCGTCACCGGCAAAGTCCGTGTCCGCCCCGACGGCACGAAGAACGAGAAGATCGACACCGGCCTCGTCGAGATTATGGCCGAGCAACTCGAAGTACTTAACCACGCCGACGTGCTGCCGTTCAGCATCGACGACCCCGAGGTCGCCGCCAAGGTCAACGAGGAGCTGCGGCTCAAGCACCGTTACCTCGACCTGCGCCGGCCGGAGATGATTCACAACATGCGCCTTCGCAGCCGGGTGGCCACCGCGACGCGCGTGTTCATGGAGGATCAGGGCTTCCTTGAGATTGAGACGCCGACGCTGTTCAAAAGCACGCCGGAAGGCGCCCGCGAATTCCTCGTGCCGAGCCGGTTGCATCCCGGGCAGTTTTACGCCCTGCCCCAGTCGCCGCAGCAGTACAAGCAAATCCTCATGGTCGCCGGTGTGGAAAAATATTTTCAACTGGCCCGCTGCTATCGCGACGAAGATTTGCGCGCCGACCGCCAGCCGGAGTTCACGCAGATCGACATCGAGATGTCATTCATCGATCGCGAAGATATTTACGCCCTCATCGAGGAACTGCTCGCGCGCGTCTGGAAAACCGCGCTCGACATCGACATCCCCACGCCGTTCCCGCGCGTCGCGTTTGAGGACGCAATGAACCGCTGGGGCATCGACAAGCCGGACACGCGCTTCGACATGGAGCTGGTCGACATGACCGACGACTTCGCCTCGAGCGAGTTCAAAGTCTTCAGCGGCACGGTGGCCAAGGGCGGTGTGGTCAAGGCGCTCAACGCCAAGGGGTTCGCCTGCGTCACCCAAGGGCAAATGGAAACGATGACCGACTACGCGAAGAGTTTCGGCGCGAGGGGTCTCGCCTTCATCAAGGTCGAGAATGGCGAGTGGAAATCACCGATCGTCAAGTTTTTCAGCGACGCCGAGAAGGCTGCGCTACAGGAAAAACTGGCCATCGAGGAGGGCGACCTCATCCTGTTCGCCGCCGACGAATGGCTCAACGCCTGCGAGATTCTCGGCAAAATTCGCCTCTATTGCGCCGAGAAATTAACCGCGATGGGCAAGATGAGCATCGCGGCCGACCAGTTCAATTTCCTCTGGGTCATCGAGTTCCCGCTGCTGATGTTCGACAAGGAAATGGATCGCTGGTTCTCCAGCCACCACCCGTTCACCTCGCCGGTGGAGGAAGACATCCCCAAGCTGGGCAGCGACCCGAAGTCGGTTCGCGGCCAGCATTACGACATCGTCGTCAACGGCGTCGAGTTGGGCGGCGGCTCCATCCGTATCCACCAGCGCGAGTTGCAAAAAACAATCTTCGAGGACGTGCTGAAAATCCCGGCCGACGTGGTGCAGGAACGCTTCGGCTACATGCTCGAGGCGTTCCGCTACGGCGCACCGCCGCACGGCGGCATCGCGCTTGGCTTCGACCGGCTCATCGCCATGCTTTGCGGCGCCGACAGCATCCGCGAAGTGATCGCCTTCCCGAAAACGGCCAAGGGCGCCGACCTGATGAGCGGCGCCCCCAGCTCCGCCGAGCCGAAGCAACTGCGAGACCTGCACATCAACCTCCGAGTCCCCCAGCAGGAAAAGCCCAAGCCGGAGTGACAGGCTTTCAAACGCAGAGGGCCGCGGAGAAGAAAACAAGCACTCCGTTTGGCCAAGCGGATGTTTACTCCACTCGCAATCGGTAATACTGGTGCCGAGAATCCGGCGTTAGCGGGATTCGTTTTTCGCCCAAACCCTCCGTTAACAGCACTTGGCCAATTTCCTCCCACTTGGCCAAGTTGCTGCCGCCTTCCAGTGTGAAGGTGAATTTCGGCGTTTCCGGCCCATACCCAAAGATGCCCTTGACGCTGAGAACCAACTCCGTGCCCACCACCGAGGGCGTCAGCGAGGCATGCGCCTTCATCGCCTCAAGGAATTGCTCATATTCGGATGCCGTGATGAGTTGCGTATGTTTGAATTGCTGCAGCTTGTCCAAAAGCGTCCGCTTGGATTCGTACTGACCGGTGATGGCGCTGTACATCCCAGTGGCATGGTTTATATCGGCATCGTATTGGAGCAGCATCCGAAAAAGCTCCAACCGATTCTTGATCCACAGCAGTTCGACCAAATGGATCGGCGGATCGGCGGCCGTCAGCAAGTCATCCGGGTTGCCTCCATTCTTGAGCAACACTTCAGCGGCCTGTTTTTTCCCCGTCGCCGCCGAAAGGAACAGCGGCGTGTTTGCCTTTTTTCCTGAACTCACCGATTTGACAGTCATGCTTGCCCCGTGGTCGATCAGTATTTGGACGATCACAGGATCGTCCTCCATGGCGGCGATGTGGAGTGGAGTCCATCGATAACGCCCACATCTTTGTGTTAAATCGGCTCCGTCCTGCAGTTGCTTTCGTACCGTCTCGATGTCCCCAATCTTGATGGCTGCAATGAGCGAGCCGTGGACGTTTGAGGGTGCGCCGGACTTTTTCAGAACAGCGATGTTGTTCTCAAGTTCACGGCCTCGCGCCAAATCCATCGCGGTCTGTCCACACTCATCCTTGGCGGCCAAGCTGGCCCCTTGATCGACGAGGAACTGGATCATCGCCGGATTGTCCGGGCGATTCGATGCCCAATGCAGCGCCGTCCAGCCAAAATCGTCGCGCTCTTCCAGATTCGCCCCCTCCTGCAACAACCGTTCCGCCCGTTCGATATGGCCATGCAACGCAGCGTTCATCAGTTGGGTGAAACCGTCATCCAGAGAGCTTTGGGTGAACAGGTTCGATGGTGCCAGAAAGAACCCCGACAACAGAATAGGGATACTGAACCAAGCGCGCATGAATTAAAAAAAAACGTTATTCCCCCGGAAGAGTCAAGCCTCGATCACGGCAGTTGCTACTCGTTGATGAAGTAGCTCAGGTTCTCGAGTTCCATCGCGAGATTGACGTTGTTGACCGTCACCTCGTCCGGCACCGACAACACGATCGGCGCGAAGTTGAGGATCGCCACCACGCCGCACTCGATCAGTTGATTCGCCACCTCCTGCGCGGCGGTCGGCGGCACGCACAGCACCGCCATCTTGACCGCATGATCGGCGATCACTTTTGGCAGCTCCTTCATCGGCTTCACTTGAATCTGGATTTTTTCCACCTTGAGCCACTCGGACAATTTCACCTTGCCCGCAGTCTTCGCCGGTTGCTCATCCGTCGATGTCTCTTCCAACAAATACCGGCCCGGCTGAATATCAAACGCGCCGATGATCCCGAACCCCTCCCGCTCGAATTCGCGATAGCTGAGCAGCGCCCGGCCAAGGTTGCCCACCCCCACGATCACCACCGGCTGCAGGCTCTTTGTGCCGAGCCGTTTCGTGATCATCTCAACCAACTGCTCCACATCGTAACCCAGTCCGCGCGTGCCGAACTGCCCGAAGTACGTGAGGTCTTTTCGCAACTGGGTGGGCTTCACTCCAGCCGCCTTGGCCAACACCTCGCTCGACACAGTGTGGATACCGTTGTTCGCCAGCCGATGCAGGCAGCGCAGATAAACCGACAGCCGGTAAACTGCCTTGCGGGGGATTTCTGTTCGCGCCACTTTCTTCATCGGCTAATCGACGAACATCATTTCGTTGGACACCAACAGCGCTTGGCCAAGCCGCTCCCACGCGGCGCCGCTCGGCACGAACTCCCCGACGAAGCGCTCGGCCAATGCCAACTCCTCCGCCGACGGTTCTCGTTGGTAGGCCAAGCGGTAAATGACGCGGATGCGCTCTTCGTCATCGTCTGACGCCACGCCCGAGCGGATGCCCAAGCGCTTGGCCTGCGCCTCGATGAACGGGCTGTTCAGCAGATACAACGCCTGCTGCGGCACAGTCGTGGTGAAGCGTTGCGGACAGGTCGTGTCCGGCCCCGCAAAGTCGAAGGTGCGAAACAGGTTCGGCAGGTTTTGCCGGTCGATGAAGCCGTACACCGTCCGGCAGCGGGCGTCCGGTTTGTTGGCAATATGAACCGAGCGGCCGCCCTGCTTGAGGTCGAGGCTGCCGGAAACACTCAGCACCGAGTCGCGCATCGCCTCGAAGTCCAGCCGCTTGCGGTTCATCTGCCACAGCAGCAGGTTGCCGGGGTCCCGCTCGGCGTATTGCGGGTAAATTGTCTCGCCCTGCTGATACGTGCTCGAGGTCACGATGCCCCGGATCAACACCTTGAGCGACCAGTCGTTCTCCACGAAATCCGCCGCAAGAAAATCGAGCAGCTTGGGATGCGACGGCGGCTCGGCTCGCACGCCAAAATCACTCGGCGTGACAACCAGCCCGCTGCCGAACAGCCGCTGCCAAACGCGGTTGGCCATCACCCGCGCCGTGAGCGGGTTTTGCGGATCGGCAATCGCCTCCGCCATCTCGAGCCGTCCGCTTCCCTCCGCAAACGGCTTGCGCTCGCCACGCGAGAGCGCCTCGATGAAGCGCCTCGGCACAGCGTCCCCTTTCATGCCCGGATTGCCTCGACGAAAAATTCGCGGGTTGTGCGGCGAGGCATTGTCGAGCAGCACCATCGCGCGGTTGGGCGCGCCGGGGTGTTCACCCTCCAACTCGTCAAATTTGCGTTTACGCGACCGGATGCCCTGCCTCCCCTTCACATCCATCACGCGCAGCACGTCACCGTCGGAGAGCTTGGCCGGCGAGGCATCCGCGTACACCACCTCGCGCAGCTTGGGCTGCCCGGCCTTGGCCTTGTACAGCAGTTGGCCAAGCGACTTGGCGGCCGACTCCAGCGACTCGGCCTCCGAAAGCGCCGCCCGCACCGCCGGATGAGCCTTGGCCAACGCCTCGTCGCCCAGCGCAGCCTTGGCCTGTTCGCCAAACGCCTCGGCGTCGAGCTTGGCCAGCGCAAACCAAGCGGCAAAAACCGGGTCGCCGGACTCCCGCCGCTTGGCCAAGTGACGCATCCACCGGCGCGTCACTTCGGGGTCGAGCTTGGCCTTGCGAGCCAGTTCATCGACCTTGGCCGACTCCACCTTGGCCGCCCGGTGCGCCGCCCAAATGTAGTCGCCGGTCTGCTGCTTCACCTGCTCGCGAACGCGGGCGTACTGCTCGCGCTGATAGTTGGCCAACTCGTCCTCGCGCCGCTTGCGCTCTTTCCCGAACGCCGCCCGCTCGACCGGGTCCATCGCGTCGCTGATTAACGGCTTGTCGCCGGGCTCGTGGCTGCTGGCAAACACGCCGTAGAGCGAGTAGTAATCCGCCATCGGGATCGGATCGTATTTGTGGTCGTGGCAGCGGGCGCAACTGACAGTCAGCCCCATCATGCCGCGGGTGACGACGTCGATCCGGTCGTCGATGATGTCGTGCGGGTTGTTCAAAAACCGCCGCCCCAGCGTGAGGAACCCCATCGCGGCGAGCGGCTGCTTGTCGTCGCCCAGTTCCAGTTTGTCGGCGGCGAGTTGCTCGATGATAAACCGGTCGTACGGCAGGTCGGCGTTGAAGGCGTCGATGACGTAATCGCGGTAAGTGTACGAGTGAGTGAAGAGCCGCGCTTGGTTCCCGGCGAGGTAACCTTTGGTGTCGGCGTAACGCGCCACGTCGAGCCAGTGACGCCCCCAGCGCTCGCCAAAACGCGGCGACGCCAGCACCCGCTCGACGAGCCGCCGATACGCCCCCGGCGCGTCGTCGGCCACGAAGGCCTTCACCTCCCCGGGCGTCGGTGGCAGGCCGGTTAGGTCAAGCGTCACCCGGCGAATCAACGTCCGGCGATCGGCGCGCCGGGCCGGTTGCATGCCGTTTTCGCGGAGCTTGGCCAGGATGAAATAATCCAGCGCGGCGCTTGGCCAAGCGGCCCCGGCCACGACCGGCACGCTTGGCCGTGTCACCGGCTGAAACGCCCAGTGATCGGATGCCTCCGTCGCAACGGCGGCGGACACGCAGACCAACGTGAGTGTGAAACTGATCAGGCGTGAGTACATGAGCTAGGGCGCCTCGGCCAATTTATGACGGCGGCGCCACCACCAAATCCAAACACCACCCCCGAGCAGCAGCACAAACACAGCGATGGCAAACGGCGCCATAAGAATCGCCAGCGCCGAGCCGAGGAAGGCGCCGCTCGTCTCGACCGAGGCCACGATGGGATTGCCCAAGCCGCCGGTTGTCACAGTCGAGGCGGCGCGCGTCACCACGGTTGCCGCCTGCACCGCACCGGCCGCGCCGCCACCGGCGATCACGCCGAGCAGCCATTGCAGCCACGGGTCCATGCCAGTTATGAAGGATGCGGTGATGATGGTTCCGGCCACGATCGCCGCCGGGCTGGCGACGGTGTCGAGCAGGTTGTCAATCCACGGAATGTAGTAGCCGCCGATTTCGAAAAGGGTCGCCACGAGAAAAACCATCAGCGCAATGTCGCTGCTCAACCAGTCGAACCCGGCCGCCAACTCGATCAGTGGCTGCCCGTTGGCGTCTTGAGCGCGGGTGCCGATATTCACCGCCAGCAACGGCACAAAGACACGGAACCCACACGTCGCGCTCAACGCGACGCCTATCATAATTGACATGATCGCTTCCATTCGGGGAAGTTACCATTCTTGCCGCGTACAACCAACTCTTCAATCGGCGAGCAACCGGCCTTGCTCGAGGCGCAGCGTCCGATCCGCGTGGGCGTCCGCCGCCGCGCCGTGGGTCACCAGCACCACCGTGCCGCCGCCGCGGTGAAACTCCGCCAAGTGTCGAATCACCTCCGCCGCGTTTTCCGGGTCGAGATTGCCAGTCGGCTCGTCGGCGAGAATGAGCTTGGGCCGGTTCAGCAACGCACGGGCCACGGCCAAGCGCTGGCGCTCACCGGCGCTGAGTTCGCCGGGGCGATGGCTGGCGCGCTTGGCCAAGCCAAGCTCGTCCATCAACTCGCCGGCCCGCCGCCGCACGGCGTCGCTTGGCTTGCCGGGACAAGCCAGCAGCACGTTGCCGAGCAAGTCGAGATACGGCACGAGATGAAACATTTGAAACACGAAACCGATCTCGCTCGAGCGCAGCCTCGCCCGCTCCGACGGCGACAACGCGTAAAGGTCGCGCCCGCCCAACTGCACCGACCCGGCGCTGGGCCGCTGCATGCCGCCTAGCGTGAGCAGCAGCGTGGTCTTGCCGCAGCCGCTCGGCCCGCGCACGGCGACGAACTCGCCCTCGGCAACCTCCGCCGTGAACCGGTCGAGGCTGACCACCTCGGCGCCGTTCTTGCGAAAAATTTTCGTGACCTCGTCGCAGCGTATCATCGTCAATCCTCCCGCAAGGTTTCCGCCGGATCATGCGACACTGCCAACATCGCTGGGATGAAACTGGCTAACGCCGCGAACAACGGCGTCGCCACGATCAACTGCGCGGCGAGCGGCCAGTTCGCGTGGATCGCCTTCTTCGTCACCGGGAACAGCGACGGCCCAAACTCCAGCACCACCCACGTGCCCAGCGCCGCGCCGACCAACGCCGCCACGAAGCCAACCAAAATCGCCTTGCCGAGGAACAGCGCGGCGATGCGCCCACCGCCCTTACCCAGCGCGCGCAAGATGCCGATCTCCTGCCGACGGTCGCGCACGTTGAACACCGCGAGCAACGCCACCCACACCGCGCTGGCGACGAGCACCGACGGCAGCACGACCTCGTTGACTTTCTCCCGCGTCTGCCGCTGCTTGGCGCGGGCGTCGGCCAGCGTCCGTTTTTGGACGACCTGCACCTCCGGCAAAATACCGCCGATCTCCTTCCGCAAAATAGCCAGCGGATCTTGGTCGGCCGTGAGGCAGAGACAGTCGATCGCCTCGATCTCGTTGATCTTCCCGGCCAACCCAAGCACCGACTGCGCATCCTCGAGCCGCACAAAAATCGTGATGTCATCCGGCGTGCCGGTCTCGATCGGGTCGTTCGCCACGGTAAACTGCCGCACGCCGACGTGCATCGTGTCGGCCTTCTTTTTTTTCTGCACGAGCGCGACTTGGGAGCCGATGTGGATCGTTCCTTTTTTGATGACGAAGCCCATCGGCTTCTTGCCCTGCCCCGGCGCGACGTAGGTTTCCGACAGCCCGACCAGCAAAATATCCTGTCCGTTGATGGTGTATTCGCGGCGCAGCGAGCCGACGAGATGGTTGAATGAAACGTTGTTGGTCAGTTGCGTCGCCAAGCGGTCGAGCATCGAGACATCCATCGCGTGCCGCGAAAAGCCGTCGCGATAAAACTGCCCCAAGTCGGTTGCGGCCGGAATGAGCCGCAGGTTGAAGCCCATGTCGCGGGTCACTCGGCGTGTCTCGCGCTCGTCCGCCTCGGCCAGCAGTTGCGACGCCGCGACCACGGTCACCGCCATCGCCAAACCCAGCAGCGAAAACAACGCGTTGAGCTTCCGAAAGCCCATCTCGCGCAATATGTGAGACCAAACGGACATCAGTGATCTAGCGTTAAAATAATGTACTTCATTCTATTGCAACTTATCGCGCTCTCCCTCTCCCCGGCCCTCTCCCGCTGGGAGAGGGAGCTTGGCCAGACGCCGGCCCGCTTGATTCCTTCTCCCTCAGGGAGAAGGTGGCCGCAGGCCGGATGAGGGTGAAACCCCTCGGATGTTTTTTCGATAAACGTCACAGTCTGATCGCGGGATTAGAGATTCCCTGCCCTCCGCAGCAATAACAATCCGCCGCCGGCCAAGGTCGCCACAGCGATGATGCCCAGCGTCCACCACATCGTGTGCGCTTGGCCAAGCGCCGCCGGTTCCGGCTCCGCCTCTGCCGGCTTGGCCTCCGCGACCGGTTCCGGTTCGAGCAACTCCTCCGGCTCGAGGTTGAACTCGATCAACTCTTCGCTGTAGCCAAGCGAGAGTTGGTCAAAATGGCTCGACGTCGGCGTCCCGCTTGGCCGCGAGTTCGGGCCGCGCGAAATGATGCGGCTGATCTCGCCCTTGACCTGCGGATTGTCCGGGTCGAAGCCAAGCGCCGCATAGGCCGCAGTCCGTTCGGCACGGCCCCACGACAGCGGGAAGCGCTCGCCCTGCATCCACACGCGATCCAGCCCGCACTCGCAGTCCTGCCCCACTACAGCCAGTGCATCCTGCAACTCTGAGCGTGTCACCAAGCCGCCGCGCAGCGGTTGGCCCACCCGGCGGCCGCGCCCCATCAACACCACGGCCTGCGGCTCCGGCACCGGCCCGGCATCGAGGCCAAGACTCCACAACAGCACCGACTCGTCGGCGACGCGCTTGGTCGGCACGACGACGACCTCCGGCGGGTGATCGACCGGCTTGGGCATTTGCGGCAGCAGCGGCGTGATCGCCTTGATCGCATCGTCCACTGCGGCGCGGGCGCGCTTGGTTTGCGCGGCGTCGGTTCCCTCGACGAACAAAATCACAGCGTAGGCGGGAATGAGTTTTTTGATGAGCACGTCCCGGGTCGGCGACGAGACGACGGACGACAGGAACGACCACTCGGGGTTGTCCGGCGTGGCGGCGGGAAAGTTGATCGGCCAAGCCAACTCGCCGCTGGGCGACAGCAGGAGTCCGGCAGGCACGCCCGGTGTCCGCTTGGCCAGACGCTTGGCCTGCGAATGATCGCCCTTGGCCAAGTTGACCAACTGGAACCGGACGTTGGCGTCGCCGAACAGCACCGACGCCGCTTGGCCAAGCCGGTCCACTTGGGCGCCGGGCACTTGGTCGTCGATGAAACAGTAAAACGTGTAGCGCTCGTTGCCCAAGTCCACAAAGCCGACATCCCGCACCGTGTAGCGGCAGGCGTGGGCGGCCACGACTGCGGCCAGAATCCCGGCAAACAAAATGGGCAAACGAAATTTCAACGTGCGCGGAACGATACGGCCATCCTCGTTGACCGCAAGGCCAAATCGCCCGTAGCATCGGCGGCCGGGAAATGCAGGCGTTGATCGAGGAGTTTGGGCAGTACCTCCGCCACGAGCGGGGACAGTCCGAGCACACCCAAAAAGCGTACAGCAGCATCCTCAACCGCTTCGCCGACTGGGCCGGTGCGCGGCAACTCTCCCGCTGGAACGCCGTCGAGTTCTCGCACCTCCTCGGCTACCTCAAGCACCGGCGCACCAGCGAGACTCCGAGCGGCGACGACGCGCCAAAAAAACGCGGCCGCCCCCGCAGCGACTCGGCAAAGCTCAGCACCGAGAGCCTCTATCTCGAGATCGCCGCGCTGAAAGCCTTTTACCGGTTCTGCGTGCAGGAACAGTTTCTGCCGTTGAACATCGCCGAAAACCTCACGCTGCCCCGCCGCTGGAAACGCCTGCCCAAGGCGTTGACCGACGCGGAGATCGACAAGCTGCTGCGGCCGCTCGAGCCGGTGACACCGGCGACGCTTTGCGACCACGCGATGCTCGAGCTTGGCTACGCCTCCGGCTTGCGCTTGGCCGAGTTGCGCGGATTGCGGCTCGAGCAACTCCGGCTCGACGCCGGTTTCATCCGCGTCATCGGCAAGGGAAACAAGGAGCGCATCGTGCCGGTGGGCCGCCGCGCCGTCGAGGCGATCGAGCGCTACTTGGAACACGGACGCGGCAAACTGGCCAAGGCCGGCAAAAGCCCAAGCAATGTTTTTCTCACGAGCCGAGGCACGGCGTTTGCGGCGGTGACGCTGTGGGGGCGCATCAAGAAACGGTGCGGCTTGGCCGGCATCGAGCGCAACATCACGCCGCACATGTTGCGGCACAGTTTCGCCACGCACCTGCTCGAGCACGGCGCCGACCTGCGGGTCATTCAGGAACTGCTCGGCCACTCCAGCATCGCGACGACCGAAGTGTACACCCACGTCGCCGGCAAACGCCTCAAGGCCATCCACCAGCAATTCCACCCAAGAGGCTGAAGCGCAAACTGGCTTGCGATCTGCTGGTCAATTCGAGCACGCGGGGTTGACTCTGCGAACTTTAATAGTGCGGAATCTCGATGGGATTCTTTTCATTCGTGCCATTCGTGTTCTTCGTGGTGATTCCTTCTTTGCTGATGTTGTCTTATTGAATCTGCGAAAACCCGCGGATCACTCCCTCCCAATATTCGCGTCCATTCGCGGTTGCCAATTGGATTCTTTCCTTCCCGCCTTCGCGTGAGTTTTCTCGATGACGAGGTACGAAGGACGAGTACGATTATCAAAAAAAACCACCCTCTGCGGCCCTCTGCGACTCCGCGATCTCTGCGTTTAATTTCCCAACAGTAACTTGCGGATTCCCTGCATCAGCACCGTCTCCACTTCGGGAGCGACGTTGGAGGAGCGCGGCTCGGTCTCATAGCCGCCCTCCGTGTAGGCTCGCTCGGTGCCGATGTAAAACGTCCCGTAATCGCCGTAAGCCGCCATCGCCACGTTGAGCTTGGGGCGCATCTGCTTGGCGGCCAACTGGTATTCGACGAACAACTCGCCCGGCATGTGCAGCACGCGCACGTCGCCGATGGCAAGCTGCGCCAGATCGATTTTGTGCCCCGACTTGCTGCGCCGCAAAAAGGCCAGCCGCTCTGCCGCCGGCACGGCGACCGGCGGCACCGAGCCCTTGGCCACATCGGCGATCAACTTGGCTTCGTTCAGGTGTTTGGCCACCGGCAACGCAACCGGCGCGACGCTCCAGCGCAGGTCACTTGGCTGCACGGCGAATTTTTTCGTGCTGTCGAAGGCTTGCTTCATTCCGTCGGCCAAGCGCTGGGCCAGCAGCATCCGGTTTTCGCGCGAGCCGTCGTTGTATTTGCCGGCACCGATGTTGCCGCCCGCGCCGTTGAAGTGAACGTGCAGCGCCTCCGGCACGGATTGCTGGCGGATGAACCGCGCGATGCCGGGGAAGTCCGGGCTCGGGATGCCCATGCGATAATAACTCTGCGGGTGGCAGGCGTAGTAACTCAACACGGCAAGCGGCGTGTCGCCGTTCCAAAAAGTCAGCATCGACAGCTCGGGATCGATCACTCCCTCCGGCTCCGCGCGAAGTTTCGGATCCGCGCAGGTGGTGTAGCGCACGGCGCGCACCTTGCCGTCCGGCCCGAAGATGCGGCGGTTGGACGCGACCCGTTTCACCTCCGCCACACCCCAACCGCAATGAGTGACCGGCTTGGCCAAGGCCAGCGATGCCTTCACCGCAGTGGCAACCTTGGCCAAGGTTTCCCTGCAAAAATCGCCGTCGAGCCGGCCGAGGTGTTTGGCCTTGGCCTCCTTGAGCAGGCGCTCCGCAGTGAAGTCGCACATCGGCGCGTCGTGCTGGTGCAGCGTGTGCACGGCCACGCGGTCGGGGGTTGTGCCGGCCGCCTTGGCCAAGCGCTCGCGGAAGGCGTCGTGCGCCTCGTTGGCGATGCCGATCCAATCGACAGCGCAAAGCACAATCGGCTTCGCTTGGCCAAGCAGCACCACGCCACGGCAACGCAGCGTCATGGCGTCCAGCCGCACCACCGGGTCGTAAGCCATCATGTAGCCAAGCGGCGGCGTGGCATCGACGTCAAACGTGGCCACCCGCAACGGCGAAGCCTCCGCACCGGACACCCCCATTGCGCCCGAAAACAAAACGGCCAGCGCCAACCGGACGGCACTCTTCAAAGTTGAATCGCTCATAAATCGTTGATGCGTTATTTGTGCTTGGCGGCCGTGGCTCCGTTGCGGACTAACATGCCGGCGATCGCCTTGCGAACCGCCCGGTCTTCGTCGCTGGCCTCGGGGTCGGCTTTCAGCACGATGTCCAGCGCGGTCAAGCCGTCCGCCCGCTTAGCGTTGATGCCGGCCCCGTTGGCAAGGAGCAGTTCCGCGACCGCCTTGTGGCCGGACTCGACGGCGCAGTGCAGCGGCGTTTGTTTCAGGGGGTTGGTTTCGTCCGGCCCGTTCAACAGCGTCCCGCTGGCGATGTGTCCGCGCACCGCCTCGACGTCACCGCCCCGGGCCGCGTCCCAAATCGAAATCGGCGGCGGCGCGGGTGGTTCCAGCTCGGCGACTTCAGCCACCGGCTTGATGAGCACCGGCTCGGCGGCGGGCGGCGGCGGTGGGGTTTCCCGTCCGCAACCAACGACAGCGAGCACAACAATCAAGCTGAACAATTTTTTCATAATTGACTGCGGCAAACGTATTCGCACACCGACCACATTCCAACTGAAATCAAGCGGCACGAGACAACCCAACCGCCGCCGAGTGACCTTGGCCAAGCTGGCGGTAGGGACGGGTGTCCCCAGCCGTCCGCTTTCGTGTTTACGGCGGACCGCTGGGGACAGCGGTCCCTACCTTCTGGGCGCTTGGCCAAGCGGAAAACCTTGCCGGGGCGGACGGTGTGCCGTATGATGTCCGCCGCTTTTTTATGAGTAAAGAACCCATACGTGTTGCGGTGACCGGTGCGGCCGGTCAGATCGGTTATGCCCTGTTGTTCCGGATTGCCTCCGGCCAGATGTTCGGCCCAAACCAGCCGGTGATCCTCCACTTGGTCGAGATCGAGCCTGCTCTACCGGCGCTCGAGGGCGTCTGCATGGAGCTGAACGACTGCGCGTTCCCGCTGCTCAAGGGCACGGTGCCCACCGCCGACCTCGACGCCGGCTTCAACGGTGTCCAGTGGGCACTGCTCGTCGGCAGTGTGCCGCGAAAGCAGGGCATGGAACGCGGCGATTTGCTCGGCATCAACGGCAAGATTTTCACCGGCCAAGGCCGGGCGATCCAAAACAACGCCGCCAGCGACGTCCGCACACTCGTCATCGGCAACCCGTGCAACACCAACTGCCTCATCGCCATGAACAACGCGCCAGACGTGCCTCGCGATCGGTGGTTCGCCATGACGCGCCTCGACGAGAACCGCGCCAAGACGCAGCTCGCACAAAAGGCCGGAGTCGACGTGACGGCAGTCACCAACATGGCAATCTGGGGCAACCACTCCGCCACGCAGTATCCGGACTTCACCAACGCCAAGATCAACGGCCAAGCCGCCGCAGACGCGATCGGCGATCGCGATTGGCTCGAGGGCGATTTCATCAAGACCGTGCAGCAGCGCGGCGCGGCGATCATCAAAGCGCGCGGCGCCTCGAGCGCGGCCAGCGCGGCCAACGCCGTGGTGGACTCGGTCGGCTCCATCATCAACCCCACCGCCGGTGGCGATTTTCACAGCGTCTGCCTCTGCTCCGATGGCAGCTACGGCGTAGAGGAGGGGCTGATTTCCTCCTTCCCGGTCCGCAATGTCGCCGGTCAGTTCGACATCGTGCAGGGCGTCCAAATCGACGCCTTCAGCCAAGGCAAAATCGACGCCACGGTGAACGAGTTGAAGGAGGAGCGGGAAATGGTCAAAGACCTCCTCCCCGGCTGATCCATGTCTGACACGCCGGAAACGCCGCTCGGCTCGTACATCGACCACACCAATCTGCGCCCCGACGCCACCGCTGCGGACATCGAAAAGCTCTGCGCCGAAGCCATCGAGCACCAGTTATTCGCCGTGTGCGTGAATGGCAGCTGGGTGCAACACGCCACTATTTACCTCGAAGACGCTGACATATCGATCGCCACCGTGGTCGGCTTTCCGTTTGGCGCAAGCGACTCGGACTCAAAGCGTTACGAAACCGAAGCCGCCGTGGACAACGGCGCGCACGAAATCGACATGGTGATGAATCTTGGCCGCTTCATCGACGGCGATCACAAGTACATCGTCCGCGAGATTCGTGATGTCGTCGAGGCGGCGGAAGACCGGCGGGTGAAGGTCATCATCGAAACCGGCTACTTTAACGACGAGCAAATCGCCACGGCCTGCAAATTGGCTGTCACCGCCGAAGCACATCTCGTCAAGACCAGCACCGGTTTTGGCCCCGGCGGCGCGACCATTGAGCACGTCCAGCTCATGCGCGAAACTGTCGGCCAATACGCCGGCGTCAAGGCGTCCGGTGGTATTCGCGACCGTGCCACCGCCTTGGCCATGATCGAGGCCGGGGCAACACGCATCGGCACCTCATCCGGTGTGAGAATTGTCGCCGATTGATCGCCGAACAAACCCCGCTCTTCCGCCGGTTATTCACCGCGAAGCCAAAGCTGTGAATAAAAAAATAAGCGTTGTGAATACATTTAATTTGGAAAGTTCCCATCCGTGGACTACATTTTCCGAGTTGGCTATTTTGGACGCATGAGGAGAATCTTTTACACCTTCATTTCTGCCTGCAGCCGTTTGCTTTCCACTCGGCGCGCACCCCTGTCATCTTCACGCCTGATGACCATGTACCTCAGCCAAGCCAACAGCAAAACGATCTACACTCCCAAGTTTCAGGAGTCCCGCTCCCGCCGCAACAGCAAATACGGGCACGTCCGGCAACCGTAATCCAGCCACCCCGCCCTTGGCCAAGCGCTTGGGCAATTTCATTTACTCCCCTCCCAAATTCCAAACCAAGTTTGCGCCCGCGTCCTGCCGCAGGATCGACGAGGCGGTCTTGGCTTCCACATGGCCGTCAGCCAGCACGAGGTTGCTGCGGCCTGAGTCGTCGCCGTTCGCCCCGTGCCGCGCCAGCACCGGCTTGAGTTGGCTCGGCTGTTTGCTGCTCATCTCCGCCACGAGATCACGATCCGAGACCAGCGGCGTCGAGCGGCGGGGGTCACGGTTTCGCTTGCCGTTTTTCGGGCTGAACACGTAGCCGCGATATTTCTTTCCGATCGGCCCGCTCGGCGTGTCGGCGAATAGCACGGCCAAGCTTGGCTCCGGCACGCCCACCAGCTTGGGCTTCGTGGCCGATCCCTCCACTCCGCGCGGGTCGAACGTCGTCGCCCCGTTGTACCCGATCGGGTGCCAACTGCGGGTGTCCCAGTCGCCGCCGAACTTGGCCGTTTTCGCTGACGGGCAGAGGAACACCTCGCGACTGCCGATGAACTGCGCGACCGCTGTCACCCAAATCCGGTGCGGCGACGACTTGGGCTCGGCGAAGTTCGTGGCGATCGGCAACGCGCCTTCGCGTTCGTCGGTGTGCATCGTCACGGCCAAGCTGATCTGCCGCATGTTCGAGCCGCACTTGACCGACTGCGCCTTGACCTTGGCCTTGGCCAAGGCCGGCAACAGCATCCCGGCAAGAATCGCAATGATGGCGATGACCACCAGCAACTCGATCAGCGTGAACGCCCTGTCGCCCCGCCGCTTCATCGCTTGGCCAAGCGCAACGAGCGCACGCTGATGTCGGTTGCCATTTCCGAGTCGATCGCCGCCAACGGCTCGCGCAGCAACCGCGACGCCTCGCGCACCGGCGGCAACGCCTCGTTCGCCAACACCACCACGCGGTTGTAATAGCTCTCGAATAAAATCTGCACGCCGAACCCAAACGGCGCACAGACCTTGGCCGTCATCTCGGCCCACGTCCGGTCGTCCGCCGGCAGCAAGTTGAAAACGGCGACACCGCCCGGCTTGAGTTTCGATTGAATCAATTGCGGCAAAGTATCGATCGAGACATCCGGCTTGAACACGTCGCCGTCGCGGCCGACGGAAAGATCCTCCAGCAGCAAGTCGAATTTCCCGCGCTGCGAGTGCAGCCACTCGACGGCATCCGTTTGCGCGAACCGCACCTCGCCCATCCACTCGGCGCTGAGGTCACAAAAAAGTTCGTAGCCGGACCGGTCGAGGTCCACGCCGCTGAACTTGTGATCGCCAGCCATTGCGCGCAGCGGCGCGATCAACCCGCCACCGGCGAAACCAAGAATCCCCACCCGCACTCCCGGCGAAAAACTGTGAATGCTGGCAGCGAGCACGTCGAAGACGCTGTCGGTCGGTCCCGGTTGCGCCAACACCTCGCTCAGCACCGAGCCGTTTTGCACGAGTCGCGCACCTCGGCCGGTTTGCTGCACCTCCGGTTCGGCTCCGCCCATACGCCGCGCGCCGAGCAACAGCGCGGCTATTGCTTGGGCGCGCCCTGCTCGTCCCATTCCTGTTTAGCGATCGTCTTGCCGCCTTGCCAAGTGGCCTCGGATTGCTTTTGGCCGTTGGGATGCCACCGCGTCTCGACGCCGTTCAACTGGCCGTTGATGTAGGTTTGCTCCGACCACTTGCTGCCGTCGTCGCGCCAAATCGCCCACTGCCCATCGGCTCGGCCATCGACGTATTTGCCCGTCCGGAACAGCTTCCCGTTCTCGTGATAAAACGTCCAAACACCCTGCTGTTTGCCGTTGACGAACTGCCCCTCGACCGACTTCGCGCCGTTGTCGTGGCGATCGATAAACTGCCCCTCAAACGGCGACCCACCGGTGGTGTATTGGCCGTTTTCCTTCGTCAAGTTGGCCTCGCCCTCGACTTTGCCGGTTGCAACGGACTCTTTCGGGGCAACGACCCCGCCGCCCTGCGGCTTGGCTGCGGGAGCGGGCTTGGCCTCGGGCTGAATTTCCTTGGGCGGCTTACCGAGCGTCAGTTTTCCGAGTTTATCAGCTTCGCCCGTTGACGGGGCAACCTCCGCAATCGGCGTGATGGTGATGTTGTCCGGCACCGCTGGCTTTGGCGTTTCTGCCTGTTCCGCCGGGGGTGCGTCTCCACCGCCGCAACCCGCCGTCACCATCGCCACTCCCAAAAAAAACACGAGACCCTTCATGGGCGAGAGCAAACCACAGGCACCGCCCGGTGACAAAACCATTTGTTGCCAAGCCAACAGCTTGACCGTAGTTTCCCCGCCTTGGCTGTGGCGGAAAACCAGTCAAAGCGCGCAAGCGCCAACAAAAAACCGCATGACAAATTTCACTTCATTAACCGAAGCCTGCGACGCGGTGAGCGCGTTCATTCAGCAATGCGCCGGCAACCCGAGCGCCGCTGGTTTCGACGAACTTGCGCTCGGCCTGTTCGCGTTTCAGTTCGCGCACAACACCCCCTTCGCCAACCTTTGCCAAGCGGAGAATCTCACGCCGGAAACGGTCGGCGATTGGCGCGACATCCCCACGGTGCCGACGCGCGCCTTCAAGTCGCTCGACTTGACCGTGCTGCCGGTGGGCGATCGCGGGACGTTGTTCCGCTCCAGCGGCACGAGCCAAGCCGAGCGCAGTCGGCACTTTCACAACCGCGAAACCTTGGCCGTTTATCACGCTTCGCTTTGGCCTTGGTTTGCCGAACATCTCGCCGGCGAGTCGGCGAATCGGCTGCTGTTTCTGTTCCCCGAACTTGACCAAGCGCCGGAGTCGTCGCTGGTACACATGATGGACACCGTGGCCAAGGGTCAACACTGCTTCGTCGCCGACGGCGAATGGCGGATCGATGGCCAAGCGGCGGTCGATTTCCTGCACGACTGCGCCACTCAAAATGAACCAGTGACAATTCTCGGAACGGCGTTTTCGTTTGTGCATTTGCTCGACCACTTGACCGCCGATGAAATTGATTTCCAATTGCCAACCGGCTCGGCGGCGATGGAGACCGGCGGCTACAAGGGACGCTCGCGAGAGATGTCCCGAGCCGAGTTGCACCAAGCCATCACCGCCAAGCTCGGCATCGGGAGCGATCGGATCATTTGCGAATACGGCATGTGCGAATTGAGTTCGCAGGCGTATGACGGCAAGCTGGGCCAAGCGAATGCCGCGCCCCGGCTGTTTCGGTTTCCGCCTTGGGCACGCGCCCGGATCGTCTCGCCGGAGACGCTCGAGGAAGTTGCGCTTGGCCAAGCGGGCCTGTTGCAGATCGTCGATCTGGCCAACGTCAGCTCGGTGCTGAGCCTGCAGACGGAAGACTTGGCCAAGCGCCACGCCGACGGTTTTGAGCTGCTGGGCCGGGCCGAGTTGGCCGAGTCACGCGGCTGTTCGCTGATGAATTTGACCCATGCCTGAACAATCGCTGGACTACTTTTTGGCCGACAAACCGGGGGCGGAGCTGACCCACTCGCTGATCACCGAGGCGTGCCAAACGCTGCGCCGCAACCGCAACGAGACCCTCGCCACGCTGGGCAATGAGCAGATTATTTCCAAGCTCGCCGAGGTGGCCAGCCTGTGGCGCTCGCCCGATTATACCCTGCGACAAATCGCGCTCGACGCCGACCCGGAGGAAACCGGCTTCCCGCGTGAAGTGCTCGCGGCCGGGCTGGACACCTGTTTCGCCGACTGGACGCAGGAAAAGTTTTTCATGCTGCTGACGCAGGAGTTCGGCGACCCGACCCGGCTGCAGTCGTTCGCCAGCCAGCCGAACCGAACTTTCTCGATGGTGAACGGCCCGCAACTGATCGCGCACATCGCGCCGGGCAATTTGGCGGTGCCGGTGTTTCAGTCGATCGCGTTTGGGTTGCTGCTGCGCTCGGCGCAATTCGTCAAGTGCGCCTCCGGCAAGTCGCTGCTGCCACGGCTGTTTGGCCACTCGCTGCATTTCGTCGACCCGGGGATGGCGGCGTCACTCGAGATCGCCGAGTGGGATGGCGGCAACGAGTCGCTCGAGTCGGCGTTGTTCGCCGAGGCCGATTGCGTGACGGTGAACGGCAGCGATAAGACGGTGGAGTCGATCCGCCAGCGCCTGCCCTTGGCCAAGCGCCTTGTCGGGTACGGTCACCGCGTCAGTTTCGGTTACGTGGAAAAACAAGCCAACGAGGTGATGGGCACGCAGACGGTCATCTCGCGCGCCGCCGATGATGTCGTCGCGTGGAACCAGCACGGCTGCCTGTCGCCGCACGTGATTTACGTGGAGGAAAACGGCAGCCTCAACCCGTCGCGCTTCGCCGAAATGCTCGCCGAGGAACTCGAGGCGCGAAACGAAGCGATGCCGCGCGGGCCGATCTCGACGAAGGAGGCGGCGGCGATCGCGACGACTCGGCGTTTTTACAAAATCCGCGCGGCCAACAACGTCGGCGCGGCGCTTTGGGAAAGCGAAGACTCGACCGACTGGACGGTGGTGCACGAGGATGAAAGGCGATTCCAGACCTCGCCGCTGAACCGATTCATTTTCGTCAAACCGATCGAGCACATCGACGAGGCGCTGCACGTGCTGGAGCCAATCCGCGAGACCGTATCCACCGTCGGCATCGCTGCCAGCGAGGCGCGGATGCGGGATTTGGCGCTGCCGTTGGCCCAGTGGGGCGTGCCGAGGATTTGCGCGCTTGGCCAAATGCAGCGGCCGCCGTTGGCTTGGCGGCACGACGGACGACCGCCGCTGGGCGAACTCATCCGCTGGGCCGATCTCGAAACAGCGTGACCGAATCATGGAACTAAGAAAAACATTTCAGTTCGAGGCCGCCCACCTGCTGCCGCACTTGCCGGAAGATCACAAATGCCGCCGACTGCACGGGCACAGCTTCGCGGCGGAGATCGTCGTCGAGGGCGATTGCGACCCGAAACTGGGTTGGGTGATGGATTACGCCGACATTTCGGCGGCGTTCAAGCCGCTCTGGGAGCAGCTCGATCACTGTTATCTCAACGACGTTGACGGCCTCGAAAACCCGACGAGTGAGAATGTCGCCGTGTGGATTTGGGAGCGATTGAAGCCAAGCTTGCCCCTGTTAACCGCTGTCGAGGTTGCCGAAACCTGCACCGCCCGCTGCGTGTACCGGGGCGGCTGAGCGCTTGGCCAAGCGGAGAGCCTTGAAAAACCGTTGCACTGAACACCGATTTTTATTATTGTCTCTGACCCGTTTGAGGGGCTTTCTCCAGAAAATTTCACAACATGAGCGATACAGAAAAACCAGTAGCTGCGAAGGGCTTGGAAGGCGTCGTCGCCGCAACCACGAAACTCAGTAGCGTGCGCGGACTCGACGGTGAGTTGATTTACCGAGGCTACAACATCAACGAGTTGGCCGGCCACGCGACCTACGAGGAGGTCGTGCACCTGCTGCATCGCGGCAAATTGCCGAACGCAGAGGAACTGGCCGCGTTGAAGGCGGAACTGGCCGCTGCCCGCGAGCTGCCCGGCGGCGTGGTGGACCTAATCAAGATGCTGCCGAAGGGAACTTCGCCAATGCGTGCCATCCGTACCGCAGTTTCCGCCCTCGCCTGCTACGAGCCGCCCGAGTCGCAAGATTCAATTGAGGACCAGACAAAGCGCGCCATAAAACTCATCGCGCAGGTGCCGGTCATCACCGCCTATTTCCACCTCGCCCGGCAAGGCAAGCCGTTGACCGAGTCCGACCCGACCCTCGGCGAGGCGGCGAATTTCCTCTACCTCATCGACGGCGAAAAACCGATTGAAGAAAAGGAAAAGACCATCGACATGTGCTACATCCTGCACGCCGACCACGGCATGAACGCCTCGACTTTCTCGGCGCGCGTCACCATCGCCACACTCAGCGGCATGTACTCGGCCGTCACCTCCGCCATCGGCACGCTCAAGGGGCCGCTGCACGGCGGCGCCAACGAAGGCGTCATCAAGATGCTCCAGGAGATTGGCAGCCTCGACAAGGTGGACGACTTCGTCGCCGACTGCTTGGCGAACAAAAAGAAAATCATGGGCATCGGCCACCGCGTTTACAAAGTGCTCGACCCGCGCGCGCCGCACCTGCAACGCATGGCCCAAAAGCTCGGCGCCAAGCTCGGCGAAACCAAGTGGCTCGACATGAGCGAGCGCATCGCCGAGATCATGCTCCGCGAAAAGAACCTCTACCCGAACGTCGATTTCTACTCGGCCACCGTCTACTACTCGCTCGGCATACCGACCGACCTGTTCACGCCGATCTTCGCGATCGCGCGCACGTCCGGCTGGACCGCGCACGTGCTCGAGCAACTGGCCGACAACCGCCTCATCCGCCCAAGAGGCGTTTACGAAGGGCCGGACAATCTCAAGTTCCAGCCAATCAGTGAACGCTGAGCCAAGCGCCTGACCAATCTTTATGAAACGAGCATTGCTCGTTTTTTATTTCGGCATTGGGTTTTGTTTGGGGTCGTATGGCATCAGGCTCCAATCGGAGCAGAAAGGGGAGGCCGGAAGTTTGGCTCCGTTGTAAAGATTCCACTGCTTATCTTCTGGTGCTTGTGGATGACAAGCGTACCGAACCGCCCTTGGCTCGCTCACTTCAACGCTACTGACAGCAACCGTGTTACCACGAATAAGCGCATTTGCTGCATGCCACCCCCCTCCTTCATCGGCCAATTCAAATCCAAATAATTTACCTCCTTTGATCTCTATCACCTGACCTACACCCGCTTGGCCAACAATCAATCCTCCATCCACATTATTGAACATCACAGACATAACATTCCCGCCACGCTTCACAGATCGAAATGTCGGTCCACTATAAGGCGTGGAATATCTGTAAACCTTGGCCAGAGGCCATCGGGCCAGGCGCTCCCCCACATCGATTTTGTTTGGCGGATGAAT
>Ga0208879_1000931_pt1 | contig 28857 bp, 24 predicted proteins | sample Knorr_S15_td_Bot_FD_185605 | JGI IMG/M metagenome (GOLD analysis project Ga0208879, IMG submission 185605) | Marine microbial communities from Southern Atlantic Ocean transect - Knorr_S15_td_Bottom_ad_5009_LV_A (SPAdes) (version 2) | ecosystem: Environmental > Aquatic > Marine > Oceanic | place...
CGCCGGCGTCGGCCGCGACGACACCGAGGTCCACACGACCTTCCTGGGTGGCGGCTTCGGCCGCAGGGCAGAGAGGGACTTCGTTCGTGAGGCGGCCGAACTCGCTGGAAAGGTCGATGGTCCGGTCAAGGTGATCTGGTCGCGCGAAGACGACATGCAGCATGACTTCTACCGTCCGGCATCGTATCACGAGTGCCGGGCCGTACTCGATGCCGACGGGATGCCTGACGCCTGGCGTCACGACATAGCGTGTCAGTCGATCTTGCAGCGCCTGGTTCCTGGGTGGGTCCCCGGCTTCGGCGCGAATTTGGCCGGCCGTAGCGACCCGACATCGACGGAAGGAGCGTCGGATCAGCCCTACCACGCCCCGAACGTGCGGGTGAGCTACGCCAAGGTCGACCTCCCGATTCCGGTGGGTTTCTGGCGTTCGGTGGGGCACACCCACACGGCCTTCGTGGTCGAGTCGTTCATCGACGAGCTGGCGCACGCCGCGGGTCGGGATCCCTTCGAGTACAGGCGCGATCTGCTCGGCGACCACCCGAGGCACCGTGCGGTTCTGGAAGCGGTCGCGGAAGCCTCCGGTTGGGGCTCGGCAGTGCCAGAGGGTCGGGCCCGCGGCATCGCTGTGGCCGAGTCGTTCGGGTCGTACGTCGCCGAGGTCGCCGAGGTATCCGTCGAAAACGGGACGCCCCGCGTTCACAACGTCTGGTGCGTCATCGACTGTGGCACCGTGGTCAATCCGGCCATCGTGCAGGCACAGATGGAGAGCGGGATCGTCTACGGGCTGACCGCGGCGCTCTACGGGCGGATCAGCATCGAGGGCGGCCGTGTCGTTCAGAGCAACTTCCACGACTACAAGATGCTCAGCATGCGCGATGCACCCCGCGTGGAGGTGCTGCTGAGGCCCAGCGGCGACCGCCTGGGGGGCGTAGGTGAGCCCGGCGTGCCACCGATCGCTCCCGCGGTGACCAACGCGCTCTTCGCGCTTACGGGCGAGCGAGTCAGGGACCTTCCGATCGCGCTCTCCTGAGAGTCTTTTGCGGCAGAAGGACCCGCTGATGATCGATTAGATCATTCCCTTCCGTTACCTGTCCCGGACAGAGCGGGATGCCCTGCGGAAGGATCTCGTCCGGCACACCTTCGAGGCGGGCGATGTGCTCATACGCCAGGGAGATGACGACGACGATCGGGTCTTCCTGCTGGAGAGCGGCTCCGTCGAGGTCGTCGACTTACTTCGAGATCCGCCGAAGACGATTCGGCTGATCGACTCGGGACACTACTTCGGCGAGCGTGCTGCTCTCTTCGAGGAGCCGAGGGGCGTCGAGATTCGGGCAGCAGAGCCGTCGAGGGCGTACTCGATGTCGGGCGAGCGCTTCCTGAGGCTGATCGCGGAGTCGTCGGTATTCGCGCAGGCGCTCGGCAATATCCTACGAGGCAAGCAGGGCATCTTCACGCCCTTCGATCGCTTCGACACCGAACTACGTCGGGCTATCGCACGCGGGGCGATCGACCTCGGTCGGCTGCTCCCGTTCTATAGCGCGCTCGAGCCGGCGCTTCACCCCCATCTAGCCGATGGAGATACCATCGATGTGGGGGCGCTCGGCTACGCTGTCGCTCGCCTCCCGGAGAATCTGACGAGGACCTTGGCGTTCTTCATCACAGAGACGCTGCCGGAGCTGTACTCCGAACCCGACAGCCGCTTCGAGTTGGTTCGGACGGTGGCGCGCCGGCGAACGGTCTACGAGATGATCCCCGGAAAGAGCATGGTGTTGCTCCGGGACGGCATCTCCGACCTCGTCGATTTCATCACTTGCCTCTGCGTCTACGCGATCGAGGCGCGCAAGATCAGACGGATGGTGCGAGTGGGCGGGGGACTGGATTCAGTTCCGGACGCCCTCCTGGACTCGCTGCGCCCCGTGTGGGGCGATGAGAGCCTGAAGCGCGTCGGCGAGGTGTCGCTGCACCACGAGGACTTCCGAATCGAGATCCACAAGGAGCTCGACAGGTACACCAGTACGCACGGCGAGCGATGGGGCGACCAGATTGCGACAGCGACTCGGGAGCTCATGGGGCACGACCCGACCCAACTCCCTGACGATGTCGCGGTCCATGTGATCAGCAGCAACACACACTCCGTGACGAACTGCCTGAGCCCGTGGCTCGGCCTAAATGCCGACACGATTCTGCAGTGGGGTCATGACAGCGGCCATCCGCTCGCCGGCGAGGACTGGCACACTCCGTATGACCTCGTGTGCGCGCTCGCGCGGGACTACTTGTCGGAGCGCCCAGAAATGGCTCAGGCAGATCGCGAGGCCGGGATCCTCGGCCTCGAATGGACCGCGTTCACCGGAATCGGCGTCGGCCTCATCGACGCGTCCAGCATCTCGTGGGCTCACACGGACCCGGGCCTGCGCAGCACGTCGCCGGAGCGCCCCACGCTGATCGTCAACATCGACTACGCGTTCGGCGAGCAGGCCCAACCGATCATCGCCAATCTGGTCTACCTCTTCGGTCGCAATCTCAAGAGCGTGAGCGTGCTCGGAAAGGCGGGGGACCTGGTTGGCGATCGCGGGGACGTTCTGGTGGGCACCGGCTTCGTCGAGCAGCACGCGCAGCACCTCCAGCCGGTGCCCGGCGGTAGCCGGGTGGATGTCGATGGGATGCGCGCGGACCTTCCGGGGCGGGCCGTCTACGAGGGCAACTTGCTCACGGTCACGGGCACGCTGCTTCAGAATCGAAAGATGCTTCTCTTCAACCGACACATGTGGGGGTGTGTCGGGCTCGAGATGGAGGGCTCGTACTACCTCGGGCACATCCTCGACTCCATGAATCGCGGCATCGTTTCGCCCGATATCGATCTCAGCTTCCTGTACTACGTCTCTGACGTGCCGCTGAGACACGACTCCAATCTTTCCGCTCGGCTCCGAGCAGGCGAGGGCATTTCGCCCCTCTACGCGATCACCCGCGAGGTCCTGAGGGGCATCCTGGGGTCGGACTAGAGGGGAGCAATCCTCAGACAGGATTGGCGAGGCCTGGATTGGACCCGCATAATGGCTGTCCCCTAGACCCGACTAGTTGCAACGGAGGACACATCATCATGACCCAGCTAGGCCGAATCGGCTTCCAGTTGGCGGTTGTTGCCGCGGTGGCGGCCGTAACTGCGGCGCCGGCGTTGGCGCAGAACAGCGCGCCGAACCCGTATCGTACCGTCTCCGGCGTGTGGGCCGAGATGCCCGACGGCAGAACTTGGGGCTCGACGAGCGCCGTCTACATCGCTCCGGGCGGCATGAACGTGTGGGTAGGGGAGCGTTGCGGAGCGAACCAAGGCGCGTGCATGCGGAACCCAACGTGGGACCCGATCATGCTCTTCGGACCTGACGGTGAGTTGCAGCGCAGCTTCGGAGCGGGGATGGTCGTTTGGCCACACGGGCTGCATGTGGATTCGGGGGGCAACGTATGGGTCGCCGACGCAGCCGGTGCGGACGGAAAGGGCCACCAGGTCTACAAGTTCAGCGACCAGGGTGAGTTGCTGATGAGTCTTGGGACAGCGGGCGTTTCCGGCGACGGAGAGGACACGTTCAATCAGCCGTCCGACGTCCTCGTAGCTCCGGATGGGAGCATTTTCGTAGTCGACGGACACGGCGCTGGCGGCAACAACCGCGTCGTGAAGTTCGACAGCGAGGGCAACTTCATCATGCAATGGGGCGAGACCGGGCGGGAGTACGGTGAGTTCCGCGACCCCCACGCGCTCGCGATGGACTCGCAGGGACGCCTCTTCGTGGGAGACCGGGCGAACAGCCGGATCCAGGTCTTCACCCAGGACGGTGAGCATCTCCTCACGTGGACCCAGTTCGGACGGCCCAGCGGCATCTTCATCGACCAGCACGACGTGCTTTACGTCGCCGACTCCGAGTCGACCGACATGGGCGGAATGTCCAACATGGGCTTCTCGAGGGGCATCAGGGTCGGAAGCGTCACTAATGGGATCGTCACGGCCTTCATCCCCGACCCGCAGTGGGAGCTCGGTGTGCGCGGGACGACGGCGGCCGAGGGCGTGACTGCCGACTCGTACGGGAACGTCTACGGCGCCGAGGTTGGGCCGCGCATGTTGCGAAAGCACCTCAAAGTCCGGTAGCTGCTAGCGCGCTGTTCCAGGGCGCTGTTCTAGGGCGCTGATCGACGGGGCCTTCGACGCGAGTCGGAGGCCCCGTTTGATGACTGGCCCCCGCTCCGATCTTAGCGACTAGGCGGCCCTGAACTCAGGTAGAGCATGTTGGGCGCCCCCGAACGTGCGGCGACGATATCGGGTCGGCCGTCGCCGTTCACGTCGCCGACCGCCAAACCGTACACCGCGCCCTGATCGTCACCAAAACGAACCACGTCGAACGACGATCCGTCTCCGCCGTTCACGAGCACGGTGCCGGGCGCTTCGACGTTCCCGAGCACGATGTCCTCGTCGCCGTCGCCGTCCATGTCTACGATCTCGATGGAGAAGACGACGTCACTTGGCCCTGGGAGCGGTGTCGGCCCGGTGAACGAGGCATCTCCCTGGTTCACATAGAGAAGTGCCCCCCCGCCTTGATCGGTCCCGACCACGAAGTCGAGGCGTCCGTCTCCGGTCACGTCTCCCAACGCGACCGATCGTGTCGCGGACGCCGCGGGGCCGAAGGGCACGACCCGATCGAACGTCCCCGAGCCATCGTTGACGTACACGTAGCTTTGGCCCCCATCACGGTGGGGCACCACCAGATCGACGTGTCCGTCGCCGGTGAGGTCCCCCGCGCCGATCGTGGTCGCCGACTCGGTCGACAGCACCGTGCACGACGGAAAGACTCCGCTCCCGTCGTTGACGCAGATCTGGTTCGCCATGCCCCGCGCCCCACCACCCCGGTTGGCGACGATGATGTCGGGGTGGCCGTCACCGTTTACGTCGGCAACCGTGACGTTCCGTGTCGACCACGACGGATCGCCGAACGTGCCGGCGCCCTCGAAGTTGCCCGTCCCGTCGTTGCGGTAGACGAGCTTGGCGTCCGGCCGGTCGTTTCCGACGACCAGGTCTAGGTCACCGTCCCCGTCCAGGTCGGCGAGCGCTGCGGTGTACGTGTTGTCTGCAGCTCCACGAAGCTCATGGCGTTCGGTGAAGTCACCGTGCCCGTCGTTCAGCAGGACGAACTCGACCAGCGGCCAGTGACGCCCTTTCGCCAAGACGATGTCGAGATCGCCGTCGCCATCGAGGTCTCCGAGACTGGCGTTGGCGCTCGTCTCACCTTCGGCCTCGAGTTGGACGCCCGCGTCGAAAGCGAGCGCCTCGACAGGCTGCGCCTCGGCGGACAGCGCTTCAGGAGCCGATTCTTCGGAGCATGAAGCGACGAGCACCCCGAACAGCACCAGGGGAGCCAACACGAATCGAGATCTCATCATCTAGCGTCCCGCTGGTCGAGTTGTCGGCAGAGCCTCAGCCGCGCACCGCGCGCTTCACGAGGTTCTCCATCAACGGAATCTTGTAGTGGTTGTAGTTGAGCGCCTCGGCCCCTTCGATCGCAGCAGCGCCGGCCCGCTCCGCCAAGTCTTCCGTGCGGCTCTGGCCTCGCAACATCGCCTCGACGCCGTGCAGCCGCTTAGGCGTGCACTGCACGGCGCCGCACACGATGCGGGCGTCCTCGATCTGGTCGCCGTTCGTGCGCAGCGCAGCCGCGACACTCACGAGAGCGAAGTCCCAACTGTTTCGGTCGGTCACCTTCTCGAAATAGAAGTCGGCGCCGGCCCACGTGTTGGGCACCCTGATGCTGATGAGCAGATCGCCGGGGTCGAGCACTGTCATGCGCTCGATATCGACGGCGGGACCCATGAAGAAGTCCTCGGCCGGGATCACGCGTTCGCCTGATCCGTTACGCACGACCATCTCCGCGTCGAGCGTCACGAGCACAGGGCCCGTGTCCGACGGCGTGACGGCCACGCAACGGCTCGCCTCGAAGATCGCGTGCTCACGATTGAGCGCTTCGGGTGCGCTCGCATAGCAGGTGTTGCCCCCCGCCCTGTAACACGACACGCCGTAGCGGTAGTACCAGCAGCGCGTGTCCTGACAGACGTTGCCGCCAATGGTGCCGGCGTTGCGGATCTGGGGGCTCGCGACCTTGCGGGCCGCGTCACCGAGGATGCTGAACCGCTCGCGAATGATCGGATTGCGCTCCACTTCGGTGAGCGTGGTGAGCGCGCCGATCTCGATGCCATCGGCGGTCTCAGTGATTCCTTTCAGAGCGTCGAGCCCGTCCAGGTCGATCACCGCCTCGGGGCGCTTCCCTCGGTTCTTCATCCAATCGAGGCTGTCGTACCCACCAGCCAGCGCCCAGCCGTCCTTACCGAACTCACCCAACAGCTCGATGGCGCGGTCAACTTCTACGGGCTGATAGAGCTCGAAGCCCGGAATCATATCCTTCATCATGGGGGCTCCTCCCTCTACTGAGTGTTGACCTGGAGCGGTCTGTGCGACTGCCCCCGGCCCATGGATGCGTTCACGATCATGTCTGGCACGATTGGCGTTCGGTTGAAGTAGTGCCCGTCCAGTGCGTCGGAGATCGCGCACAGCAGCGCGGCCGCCGCGCACCCCATCGCGGGCTCACCGATGCCCTTCGCCCCGACGGGATTCTGTGGATCGGGTATGTCGACCGCAGCCCAATCCATGTGGGCAGGCACGTCCAAGTAGGACGGCGGCTTCGCCTGATGAAATCCGACGCCACCGGGCAGACCCCATTGGGTGTCGTACATGTGGCGCTCCGTGACCGCCATGCCGAAGCCCATCACAGCTCCGCCCTTCACCTGGGTAGCCAGGCTCTGCGGGTGCAGGACCGTGCCGCAGTCCATCACCCCCAGATAGTCCTTCACCTCGACGCGGCCGGTCTCGACGTCGAGCTCGATCTCGATGAAGCCCGCCGAGAGCGCCGGGACCGTCCCGTTTCGCTCGAGGTTGTCGCGTGCGACTCCGATGAGGCCGGTGCCGGCCATCGCCTCGACCGAGCGGCGCGTCATGCCGTTGATGTCCTCCGGCACTTCCTGGCCACTGAACGCGCCCCCGAGCTCGATCGCGCGCTGCGCCGCGCGAGCGTACGTGATGCGTCGGGACGGATTGCTGCGGTTGAATACGGTCTCGTTGCCGACATCGTAGTCACTCGCCGAGCCGCCTAGCTCGATCGCGGCGATCTGTTTGAGCTTCTGTAGGGCGTCCATGCCCGCCGCGTAGTTCGTACGCGTCATCGTGAACGACGTGTTGCTGCCGAACTGCCCGTTGTTCCACGGCAGGTGACGGCTCGAGTCGCCGCGTACGATCTCGCAGTTGTCCCAGTCGTACTTGAGGACCTCCGCGGCCACGCGCGAGGTGGACGCGTAGGAGTAGGTGCCGAGGTTGCCGACGCCCGTGTGTATGAAGAGCGTCCCGTCGGGGTCGATGCGCAGCAGGCCGTCGAATCCGTTCGAGCCCGCCGAGTGGAAGGCTTGGCCGACGCCCACTCCCACCACCTTGGAGCCTGTCCGCTGACCACTGCGCGCCCGCCTCTCGTCCCACCCGAAGCGTTCGCGGCCGAGGTCGAGTGCCTCCTTCAGATAGGCGCTCGTGACCGGACCCTGGCCCGCGCCGTACCTCGCATTGTTGTCCGGGGCGTTGATGTGACGGATATCGACCTGGTCGAGGCCCAGCTGACGCGCAGCCTTGTCGATGATCGGCTCCACAGCGGTCGCCAATTGATTCTGACCGGGCCCCCGTTGCGCGCCCCTCGGCGGCGTATTCGTCAGAACCGAGATGCCGCGGAAGCGCATGGCGAGCGGCGTGTAGACCAGTGACATCGCTCCGGCCGCGCTCCCCATGTCGCCAAAGCCCGAGTTCGGGCCGTTCTCCTGGATGATGTACAGGTCTGCGGCGGTCACGCGCCCATCCTCGCGGAAGCCGATCTTGATGCGGCCCTGGAAGCCCGCGCGGGCCGACCCGAGGAAGTATTCCTCGGCCCGGCTGATACGCATCATGACCGGTCGCTGCACCTTCCGGGACATGTGGGCCGGGATCGACATGATCGGGTAGGCGCCGCCCTTCGATCCGAATCCACCACCGCAGTACTCGGCGATGTAGACCAGATTCTCGGGCTCGATGCCGATGTACCTCGCCATCCCGCCCAGGACCTGCGCCTGGCTTTGGGTCGAGCCGTGCAGGTAGCACTTCCCGCCCTGCCAGTACGCCATGGCGGTACGCGGCTCCATCGAGTGGTGGGCGTTACTCGCGGTGACGAAGCTCTCGTCGAGGACGAGCGCCGCATCGGCGAAGCCTGCCTCGAGATCACCGTACGACCACTCGGCGGTGGGCTCGCCCATCGGGAGCTCGCCCTCACCGGCAGCCGCGAAATCATCGAGCGTCCATTTCACTTCCTGGACGCCCTCGCGGGGCACGATGGTGTTTCCGTCCGTCCTGGCATTCGGGCCCGCGGGATGCAGGCTCTGGAGAGGATCCACGCAGAACGGAAGTGCCTCGAGGTCGAGCACGATCGCCTCGATGGCGTTCTGCGCGATCGTCTCGCTCTCGGCTGCGACCGCGAGAATCGGCTCGCCCACGAAGTGGGGCTCGTTCGTCAGGATGTTGTTCGCCGGACCGTTCTGCTCGGGCACCTCGTCCGCGGTGAGGATGCCGACGACTCCCTCCATCTCGAGCGCCGCACGAAGGTCGATACTGCGAACCCGCGCGTGGGGCATGGGGCTGGTGAGGAGGCGACAGAAGACCATCCCGTCCATGCGGAAGTCTTCCGCGTATTTGGCGCTGCCTGTGACTTTTCCACGAATGTCAGGTGGCGTGAAGTCCTTGCCGATCAGATCAGCCATTTTGCGTCTCCTGCGCTGCCCGCATGACGCCGTTCAGGTAGTGGTCGTAGGCGCCGCAGCGGCAGAGGTTGCCAGACATCGCGATGCGCGCCTCCTCTCGGGTCGGGTCTGGGTTCTGGCTCAACAACGCCACGGCCGACATCACCTGCCCGGGGGTGCAGAAGCCGCACTGAGGTGCGAGCTCATCGATGAACGCCTGCTGCACCGGGTGCAGCTCGCCATCCGTCTCGAGCCCCTCGACGGTCGTCACCTCGCGACCCTTCACCCGGTGAGTGAGCGTCGAGCACGAGTACTGGTTCACCCCGTCGATGAGCACGGTGCAGGCACCGCATTCCGCTCGGTCGCAGCCGAGCTTCGTGCCGGTGAGCCCGAGCTTGTAGCGCAACGTCATCGCCAGGGTCTCTCCGGGCAGGACGTCGACCCGACGCACGTTTCCGTTGACGTTCAGCGAAATCAGCCGCTCGACGCCCTGAGCGAACAGGGGCCGCGGGCTGGTGAGGGACGCCCCGAAGTACACGGCTCCCGAGACCGTCACCCCGGATGCGATCACGCCTTTGATGAAGTCACGCCGCGACCAACCGGATCTGGTCTCGGGCAGCAGCACTTGCGTGCCCGGAGGGTCTGCTGCGGTGTGAGTGGGCGGGCTTGTGCCGTGGCCTTCTCGGCCGATATCGGCGGGGTGCATCTCGCTCACTGGTCCGGCTCCTGCATAGGTATCTAAGGCATGGTACGGAGCGGTGGGCAGACGGACAACGGTATCGTCCCGCCTGCGGCGTTTGCCGCGATATCGGGCGAATGCTACGGTCGCCGCGCGGGCTCGGTAGTTCGGGTCCGGTCTCGAGCCGAGGGATGATGCAATGGATCGACTCAGAATCGCCACGGTTCTTTCTGTCGTGATGGCTGTGGGCTGCTCGGAGCCTACACAGGCACCCACCGACTTCACGGTCGTCGAGGCGGGGATACCCGAGATCCAGGCGCTGATGGAGATCGGCGAACTCACGTCACGTGAGCTCGTGACGCGATATCTGACGCGGATCGCGACGTACGAGGAGCGGTTGAACGCGGCCGTCTCGATCAACGAGAACGCGCTCGCAGAGGCCGACGTTCTGGATGCTGAGCGTGCCGTAGGGAATGTGCGTGGCCCGATGCATGGCATTCCGGTGGCCTTGAAGGACAATATCCATACCACTCACCTTCCAACCACCGGTGGCGCGCTCGCCTTCGATGGCTTCGTCCCTCCGTATGAGGCGACGGTTACCGCCAACCTGCGGGAGGCCGGAGCGATCATCATCGCCAAGGCAGGGCTTACGGAGTTCGCCAACTTCATGGCCGGCTCGCCCAACCAGATGCCCGGCAACTACAACGCGCTCACGGGCTTCGGCTACAACCCCTACGACCCGCGACGCGACCCTCGGGAGGGCAGCGATGGCGGACCGGTCCTGAGCACCGGGGGGTCGAGCTCGGGCATCGGGACGGCCGCGAGCTTTTGGGCGGCAAATGTCGGGACGGACACAGGTGGATCGGTCATCAGTCCGTCGAATGCCAACATGCTCGTCGGCATCCGGCCGACGTTGGGGCGCATAAGCCGGTGGGGGATCGCTCCCGTCACGCTGGACCACGACATGGCCGGCCCCATGACCCGCACGGTGGCGGACGCTGCGATCATGCTGGGTGCCATGGAGGGCGCGTCGCCGGACCCCAATGATTCGGCAACCGGCATTTGTGTTCCCCCTGCCGACGGAGATTACCGGCCCTTCCTGCGCGACGACGCGTTGGAGGGGGCGCGGATCGGGATTCCACGGGGCTTCTACTATGAGTCGGTCACCCTCGCCGACGGACGGAACGTCGGGGGCCTCAGCGCCGCGCAGACCCAGCTCATGGAGGAAGCGATCGACGTGCTCCGGCAACGGGGCGCGACAATTGTGGACCCTGCCGAGGTCCCGAGCCTGGTAGACCCGGACCCGTCGGCGAACTTCGCCGCATGGCCGCTCTGTGTCGGTGGGAACCAAGCCAAAGGCTTTGACGCTGGGTGCTCGATCAACTTCAAGTACGGCATGAAGCGTGACTTCGATGCGTGGTTGGGCACACTCGGGCCGTCGGCTCCCGTGCGTACGCTCACCGAGCTGCGCGAGTGGAACCTCGAACACGAGAGTGCGGGTGCGATGAGGTACCAGCAGTCGCGCTTCGACATCTCCGACGAGATGGACCTTGAGGCGGATGCCGCCCGCAACGAAGCGGACATGATGAAGGACGCCCTGCTGAGCCGGACGCGCGGGCTCGATGCCGTCCTGGAGGAGCATCGACTGGACGCGATCCTCACGCCGGGAAGCCGCGGTGCGGGGCTCGCTGCCCGGGCGGGCTACCCGATCATCGTGGTGCCCTTCGGCTTCGTGCAGAACGGACCTCCGGGGCGGTTCCCGGAGGGCTTCGATGCGCGCCCCGCGCCGTTCGGCGTGGGCTTCACCGGGGCGGCGTGCAGCGAGCCCCGGCTCATTTCGATCGCTTATGCCTTCGAGCAGGCGACGCTGCGGCGGGTGCCGCCGGTGGCATTCAGGTAGGGAAAGAGGGGACTAAGCCGCACGCATCTCATCGCGCGCGTGGGAGGCCGCTCGTCCAGTTGGTGATCACCGTCAATCGGTCGGTCACCGGTTGCTTGGGCCCTCGCACGAACAGGATGCGGCCGTCGGGAGCGACGTCGATATCACGGCCGGAGACGATGAGGAGGTCGGGCAGCGATACGAAGTGGCGGGGCAAAAAGTCGGGCGGCTCGGCGAACCATATGTCCCAGAAGTCCGGTGCGCGGTGCCAATACAGACTTTTGCCGTCGTGCGCCCAGGCCGGTGCAAACCCGTCGGACACCAGAATGTGATCCCCGATTTCTCCGTCGGCGAAGGGCGCGGTGAAGACCCGGTAGTCGTCACCCTGCACGTACGACCAAGCCAGCCAATCTGCGAGGGGTGCGAAGCGGGCATTACCCGCCGTCCGGGCCTCATGAACCCGGACCGAGGCGTAGGATTCTAGGTCGGTGAGCTGACGTGCCCCCAAAGGTGGTACCAGTCCCTATGTTAGACCTGCAGCCATCGGCGGTCCCTGGAGTTGAGGCATTCTAAGGAACCAAGACGATGGTTTGATCGTCTCCGGGGCGGGGGGTAGACCGCCGTAGGCGCTGTGAGGTCGGACTGTATTGTACAGCCGCCTCCACTGTTCGACGAGGACGACAGCCTCGGGCAGTGTGTAGAAGATCTCGCCGTTTAAGAACTCGTCCCTCAGCTTACCGTTGAAGCTTTCGTTGTAGCCGTTCTCCCACGGACTGCCCGGTTGGATGAACAGTGTCTGTACGCCTACCCTGGCCAGCCACCGCCGTACGAGCTTGGCCGTGAACTCCGGCCCGTTGTCCGAACGCAGATGCTTGGGCGGCCCGTGACGAGCGAGGAGATCGGCCAGGACCTCGAGTACGTCGTGGGCTCGGATCCTTCGGGCCACCTTGATCGCCACACACTCCCTCGTGTACTCGTCGAGCACGGTCAGCAGCTTCAGAACTCGACCGTCGTGCGTTCGCGTGCTCACGAAGTCATAGGACCAGACGTGATTCTTGTACAACGGCCTGAGCCGGATGCACGAACCATCGTTGAGCCACAGCCGGCCCCGTTTCGGCTGCCTTCGCGGCACCTTGAGCCCCTCTTGTCGCCAGATCCGCTCCACGCGCTTGTGATTTACTCTCCAGCCCTCGATACGCAGCAGGTTCGTGATCTGGCGATAGCCGTAGCGACCGAACCGGCTCGCTAACCGCACCACGTCCGTGCGTAGCGCTGCCTCGTCCGTGCGTACCTTCTTCACCCGACGTTGCGTCGTGCGTGCCTGGCCTAGCACACGACACGCGTGTCGCTCACTCGCCCCCAGTCGCTGACGCACCTGCACCACACACCGGCGTCTTCGCTCGGGGCTCAGAAGTTTCCCTTGGCCGCTTCCTCCAGGATCATCTTGTCCAGCGTAAGGTTCGCCACCGCTCGCTTCAGCTGCGCGTTCTCACGCTCCAGATCCTTCAGGTGCCGCGCCTGGTCCACCTTCATCCCACCAAACTCCTTCCGCCACCGGGTAGTACGTCTGCTCGCTGATCCCGAGCTCACGGCTCACCATACCGACCGTCTTACCGTTCGCCAGCCCTACTTCCGCCTCCCGAAGCGCTGTGATGATCTGCTCCGGCGTGTGTCGTCTCCTGCTCATTTCTGACCTCCTCCCTGAATCTGCGACCAGCGCAAGATCCTAACATCCGCGCTGGCCTCGTTTCAGGGGGTCACGTCACGGGCTCGCAGCCCTGGCAACTGTCCGGGATCTGACGAATCGTAGGCTTGGGTGCGACGCCCTTGCTAACGTACGGCATACAGATCCTAGAGCGGACGGGCTGTCGCACCCTATTCTTCACCCGAACTTGTCGATTCGTCGACATACAAGAACGACGCTGCTGCAGCGGGGTGTGATCATGGTGCCGTGCGGACGGTACGGAAACATCGTTCGCGTGGAGCCGTCCCTCACGATTCCTCGGTCGTACCTCAACGCAGGCATCGACATCATGCTGGATGTGTTGCGCAACGCTCAGTGAGCCTCGGCCGACATCCGCCGCGGGTCACCCCCGGCGGGCGTCACCCCGGCCCACATCTATTGAAATATTCCCGAGAGAGAAAAATGAAGATACGGATTCGAACCAAGGCGGCCGTCCTCTTTCTGCTGTCGGGTTCAATGATGCTGTTGCCGGCTTGCACTCAAGGGTCCCCCGACGAAAGTCGGGATTCCGTGACCCCGACTCCAGTCTCATCGTCGCAGTCCGATGGCGCCGAACTGGTATTCTCGAGTTTGGACATCGATGAGACGAATCGTGGCACCGTCAACATCAACGGCTACGACCGACATTTCTCCGTGACGTTCCCCACATCATATAACCGTGAGGAAGCGTATCCGGTTGTTCTTTTTCTTCATGGCTGTATGTGTCGTCCCACGTTCACCGACGAAACCATTTTGAACTTTTTGGACTGGGCACCAAGGTTGGAACCGTACAAAGACGATTTCATCGTCGTCAGAATGTCTGCCTTTTCCGAGAAGAAACCGGCGGTTCCCCAAGCCGTGGAGGATGGTGGAGCGCGCGGTATGTGGTTCTGGCATAAGGGCTTCGAGGCCGAGCGGGACGATTTCGCGTTCGTTCATACGTTGCTCAAAGCACTACAGTCGTCGTCCGATATCAACATCGATCCGGAAAACATCTTTGGGGTCGGTCATTCGTCCGGGGCGATCTTTTTGCTCTCGTACGTATTGGGTGGCCCAGTCGATCTAACTGATGCCGGCTTGAATGACACCTATTCCTTTAAGGCCATTTCCGTAACGGGAGGTTCAGATTTTCGGGAAGGGATCGTCGATTTTAAAGAGAATACCCCTAGCACATTGCCATCTGTTTTCCACATCCAGGGCGAGCGGGATCAAGGGCTGTGGTTCAACGGTCAAGAAACGGGGAAACGAGGTATCGATTTCCAAGAATTCGCCAATCCTTCCCCGCCAACGATTATCGACGGACTTCGCGAGACGTTACATGGGCGTACGTACTCTGCGTGGGACGAAAATAGCCCCTCGAATCCAAGCACCCTCCAACGATGGGCCGAGCATCTCGATCTCGAGTATTCGGGGTACGAGGAATATTCCCAGTACTACCTCTATAATTTCCCGCCGGTAACGACCTCAGAGAACGTGCTGATCGGCATGAGGATCAAGGATTGCCCGCATGTGGTTGCCGCGGATCAATATCAGGCCGATTTCTTTCGGATATTCTCACAGCAAAATGGCGATTCGCGAGCGTTCGACAGCGAGATATCTCGAGACACCGCTATGAGGTTTTGTGGCCGTCCTTAAACGCGCCCGCTAGCCGGACTCGGCGGCGACCTCCTCGACCTCGCGCCAAACTCGCAGCAAATTGCCGCCCCACAGCTTCTCGATGTCGTCTCGGCTGTAGCCCCTGCGCACCAGCTCTAGCGTGACGTTGAATGTCTCGCCGGCGTCGAACCAATCGACAATGCCACCGCCGCCGTCGAAGTCTGAGCTCAGCCCCACGTGATCGATGCCGATCAGGTCGACCGCGTGGTCCACATGATCGATGAAATCGCCGACGTCGGGGTAGCCGATCTCACGGAGGCGGGCCATAACCTCGCCGCGCTCATCGGCGGAGAGCGAGAGCGCACCTCTGAGTCGCTCCAGCTCGAAATCCGCCAGTAGCTCAGAGATCGCTTCCTGTTGCTCCGGCGTTAGGGTCTTGACGAACACAGGAAGGGCCGTGGCCTGCACGACCCCGCCGTTATCCTTGATTGCGAGTAGTGTCTCGTCGTCCATGTTTCGGAAATGGTCCGTGAGCGCGCGTGTGTTGGAGTGGGATGCGATAACAGGTGCGCGGGTGAGTCGTATCGCGTCGAGCACCGCGGCCTTTGAGATGTGAGAAACATCGACCATGATGCCGAGCCGATTCATTTCGGCAATGACTCGTTCTCCAAACGCGCTGATCCCGTCATGCTCCGATTCTTCGTCCCCGAACTCGGGGCGCGGCCGTGAGGAATCGGAGATGTCGTTGTGTCCGCCGTGAGACAGCGTGATGTAGCGGGCACCAAGTTGGTGGTAGCGCTCGAGGAGCGAGAGATCATTACCAATGACGTACCCGTTCTCGATGCCGATGGCGGCGACGAGCTTACCGGAAGAGTGGATGCGCTCGACGTCGTCAGCGGAGTAGGCCAGCTCGATTAGGTGCGGGTACATCTCGTCCGCCATGCGGTGGATCGCATCGAACTTCGTCATTGCATCGGTTTTCGCTTGCGCGTAGTTCTCCGGCGTCCGCTCAGTTTGACCCACAAAGACGTTGAAAAACGCGACGTCGAGTCCGCCCGCACGCATGTTTTGGAGATTGACTTGCCGAACACCGTTCAGCGGATCGACGGACTCGGTCGCGAAGTTCAACGAGATATCGACGTGACTGTCGATGGTGAGCGCCGCGTCGTGAATGACCTCGCTGGTGGCGCGGAGATCGGCCTCCGACATCTGAGCGGGATCCGTGTCGGCGCACCCGATCATCGCCAGTAAGAGGACTACGCAGAACGGTATGGGAAGTAGTTTCATTTCGACTCCCTCAGGTTGTGAGGTACCAGTTGTGGTCTTCTGCGAGGACCGCGTCGCTGAGGGCGCAGCCCGTGTCGAGACGAGGCGTACTCGCACGATCGTAGAGCGCAACGTAGCGATGACGAGTCAGCCTCTAGACCGACCAATGCTACGTGGGGCGATGGCCTCAAGAGGTCTCAGTCGTACATGTGCCAGTAGGCCAGCCCTTCCTGGTTCATCGCGCGACGGTAGTTGATCGCAACCGCGTCGAACTTCAAGTGCAATTCATCCGGCAAATCGAAGGGGACCTGCTCGGGCCTTTGCGACTCGATGATGCGCTGGTCCTGACCAAAAATGACATCCTCGAATTCCTGCAAAACGGTGTCGGGTTCCCCCCGATCGTAGTTTCGCCCGATGATGCAGTAGCCCCGACACTTGTCCTTCGAGATCGGCTGCGAAACGAAGAAATAGACCATGCCCTTCTCGCCTCCCCAGCCCAGGCGGAGGACTATGGTATAGGGCAGGTGAAGCTCGTAGCGACTACGTCTCTCGGGCTGGTCCGCCTCCTCGTTGCCGAAGACGGGGAAGTCATCGGTATTCGTCGCTTCGGGGCGGACGAGCTCGTAGTGCAGCACATGTCCTTTGGTTTCCACTTCATGGTCGGGAACGATCGGTCTTTCCGGGTCACCCAGCAGCCCGGGGTGCACCCAGGGGAAATGACCAAAATCGGTAAAGTTCTCGACCTGTCGGGAGGCGTCGCTGTTCCAGTCGAAGGGACCGGTGTTAACGATTTTCCAGTCCCCACTCTCGAACTCGGGGATGGGGGGCAGTTCATAGGTGGCTTCCGTATCAGAGAGACACACCCAAATGAGCCCGTAGCGTTCTTGGCATTGATACACAGGCGTCTTGGCTTTGGCGGGAATCGTCGTTCGCTGCGATTGCGGTATCAGTACGCAGGCGCCCGTACGGTCGTACCGCCAAGCATGATAGGGGCACACGATGCAATCATCCGCGACCCAACCCAGCGAAAGCGCAGTTCCCCGATGGATGCACAGATCTCGCATCGCGTGCGCATGCCCGTCCGAGGAACGCCAAATCACCACGGCTTCATCCAGCAACGTCGTGCCATAGGGCTCGTCTGCCTTGACGTCATGGGCGTAGGCCACTGGATGCCAGCAGTTACATAGCTTTTCTGGAAGACCGCTCACCCACGCCTCCGGATACACTCGTCCATTCATGGCACTCCTTGGCGTCCTGTTTGGAGACGCTGAGGATCTAGCGTCTCAGCAGCCGACCGGGACGTACGTCGACGAGCACGCCATCGTCGATGACAGCCACGCCGTTCACGAAGACGTAGTCGATGCCCTCCGCGTAACGCATCGCATCTCCGAAGTCCGCGACATCCCGGATCGCATCGGGATCGAAGAGCAGGAGATCCGCAACCAAGCCGGGTGCGACGAGACCGCGGTCGTGGAGGCCCAGTCGCTGAGCAGCCATCGAGCTCATGCGCCGAACTGCATCTTCCAGACTGAGCGCACCGTCTTGCCGCACGTACTTGCGGATGACCCTCGGGAACGCTCCGAACGCGCGCGGGTGCGCGCTCGCCGACGTCGCCGGGTTCACGGGCGAAGCGTCGGTATCGATCATCACGTACTCAGCTGCCAGCGCCTGCCACTTCTGCTCCTCGTTCATGCTGCGCGGGTTCACGCTCACGCCGCGCGCCTGCACCAGGTCGAAGAAGGCGTTCCACGGGTCCGTTCCAAGGACCTCGGCCGCCCCCGCGATGGAGCGGTTGATCACGCGCTCGTCGACCGCGCGTGACGCTGACACGATCAGCACGTTCTCCCAGTCCATGCCCACGTGGCGGTACCAGTTCTCCCAGTCGGCGGTCGTCTCGACTTCCCGTCGGAGCTCGGCACGCACCGCCGGATCCGCGAGCGTCGCCAGAAACGCCGACGTTCCCTCCGCGTAATGCCGCGGATGCAGGAACGAGCCCAGCCCGATACCGTTACGGATGTAAGGGTAGATATCCGCGGTCACGTCCATGCCCGCAGTTCTGGCCGAGTCGATCAGCGCGAGCGCCTCGACCATCAGCGGCCAGTTCTCCTCGCCCGCCGCCTTCAGGTGGTAGATGTGCACCGGGACACCAGCCCCCTCACCGATCGTGATCGCCTCATGGATCGCGTCCAACACCGCATGGCTCTCGTTGCGCATGTGCGTGAAGTACGTGCCACCGTACTCTCCCGCGACCCGTGTCAACTCGATGAGTTCCTCCGTGCTCGCGTAGACTGCGGGCGGATAGATCAGCGAGGTCGAGACGCCGACCGCGCCGTCCTCCATCCCTTGGCGTACCAGCTCCTTCATCTGCTCGAGCTGCTCGGGCGTGGGCCGTACGTCGCGCTCTCCCAATACCACCCGGCGGACCTGTGTGAGACCCACGTTGTGCACGACGTTCAGCGGGATTCCGTATCGCTCCATCAATGCGAAGTACTCGGAGTAGGTACGCCACGTGAGGGTGTCGCCGTCTGCGACCGCACCGTCGCCGAAGGTCTCGTCACTCTGCGGCGCAGGCGAGCCTCCCTCCCCCGACAGGTAGGTGGTGATGCCTTGCCTGAGCTTGCTCTCCGCACTCGGTGGATCGGTGATGAGCACCAGGCTCGACTGGCCCATCATGTCGATGAAACCAGGGCTCACGACACGACCAGCCGCGTCGATCGTGCGCGTAGCCGGCCAGTCGTCCAGGTGACCGACTGCCGCGATCCGGTCACCACGAATACCCACGTCACCGCGGAACCACGGGTTGCCCGCACCATCCACAATGCGGGCATCGGCGATCAGGACGTCGAGAGCACGGTCCTCCGCGGCGTCTTCCCGCCCCGGCGCGCAAGAGGTGGTCGAGATGGCGGCAGCCAAGACTGCTAGGGCAACGTAGTAGCGCATCACTCAGCTCCAGAGCGGGGATCTCGACCGAGAATCGTATGGCACGCGTCGCGTCTCCAACAGGATCGGCCTTGCCGTGTTGAGGAGGCGTCGGCCGGGGAGCATGAGTCGGCCCAACCCCATGGGCGAGACATCGGTAGACGGAGCCGATACCCTTGTGCGCATCTATTCCTTCGCCGGGGGGCGACACGGCCCGGGCGCCTTCCCAGCCGTTCAACGAAGTGGGCAGCAGCTGAGCAGCTCCAACGATTATTCTTGGTTCATGCGTAGTCTGCTGCTGGCCATGAACCGATGGGGTACGGACGACTCGGCGCCGCCTGAGAGCAACTATCCGCGGATCAGCGACGGCGATCTCGTGCTCCCCCAGCAGCTGGCCTTCCCACGGTTGCCGGCTACGGGCCACCCGGCCGATCCGCACAAGGCCTACAGGGTGGACTACGGTCCCGAGTTCGCCACGAGGGGCACTGTCTCGATGGAGCCTCCAGAGGCAGCATAAGCGTTCCCATCACGGTCCCGCAGGTCGATTCCGACGGCAACGAGACGGGCGGGCTCAAGATGCCGGAAGTCCCGAGTGTGCCTCAGGCTCGTGGGTGCCCCCTTACTCCACCCTCTCAAACCTCAGATTCCGCACCCTCCCCGTCGTCAGTTCGAGCCCGTCGACCCGCCCTCGGTCATCCCGAGTGAACTGGTAGCGCTGGCCCGCGTTGAACAGGTCGTCACCGGCCGGGTTCATCTCCCGGTCGGCGAACTTCCTCCTTATCCGCAATCATGCTGAGTAGCCGACCGTAGCATTTCACTAGCCACCCGTCGCCCCGTACCCACGCATCATAGGTCCCGTCCGGTCCATTACAGCCGTGGCATACACTCGCTCCCCACTCAGTTCGTCGCGCATCAGCGTCCTGAAGACGCCGCTCAGCGAGAGCATCGCCAGGAGGTTTGGGATGGCGGTGACGGCCACGGCGATGTTGGCGACCAACCACATGCGGTCCACGTCGGCGACCCCCGCTACGGCGATGCCGGGCAGGAAATAGATCCAGCGCAGGACCCTGAAGGGACCCTCACCCACAAGTGAGACGAAGCTCGTCTCGAAGTACACGTAGAAGCCGATCTGCGTCGACAGACAGAATGTGGCGATGGCCCCCGACACGATGAGGGCAGCGACCGACGGGGAGAACACCTCCGAGAACGCCACCAGTAGTAGCTCGATGCCGGACTCACCGCTGGCCATCGCACCGGTGGACAGAATCGCGAGCGCCGTGATGGAGCAGATGACGATCGTATCGAAGAAAACCTCGACGGCGCCCCACACGCCTTGTTTGAACGGATGCTCCGTGTCGGCCGTCGCGTGCACCATGGGCGCGGTGCCCATGCCCGCCTCGTTGGAGAGCATTCCCCGCGCCATACCCTGCTTGATGGCCTCACTCACCGCGACACCCGCCACGCCCCCCACCCCGGCGACGGGTGAGAACGCATGTGAGAAGATCGAACCGAACACATCAGGCAGCGCCCCGGCGTTCACGATGACGACGACCAAGGCGCCGATGATGTACGCCACGGTCATGAGTGGTACCAAGCGTTCCGAGAAACGGCCAATCCGTCGAAGGCCCCCGAGCACCACCAGAGCGGTGAGCACGGCCATCGCCCCAGTCACGACGTACGGGTTGATGTCATAGCTGGCGAGAAGCGCGCGCCCCACGGTGTGTGACTGGAGCATGGACGCCGCGAACACGGAGTTGATGAGCATCCCAGCGCTGAACAGCACGGCCAGAGGCGTCCACCCAAGCCCCTTGCGGATCGTCGACTGAGGGCCGCCCCGGAACTCGCCGTCGGCGCCACGCTCCCGGTAGTAGACGCCCAGGGTGATTTCCACCGTCTTGGACATCATTCCAAAGAACGCCAGCACCCACATCCAGAAGATGGCCCCCGCCCCGCCCACGGAGAGCGCGGTCGCGACGCCAGCCATGTTGCCCATCCCCACGGTCCCAGCCAGTGACGTAGCCGCCGCCTGAAAGGGCGTCAATTGCTGCCGCGCGGACCGGTCCACGCTTGCAGCAAAACACCCCACCGTGCTCCGAAGGATGTAGCGGAAGCCAGTGAGCTGGAATACGCCCGAGGTCACGGTGAAGAAGACGGCAACCCCGGCCAGGAAGGCCATCGTCCACGGCCCCCAGAGATACGAATCGATGATCGCTAGGGTCGCCAGCAGGGTGTCAGTCATCGGGGCACGTCTGAGGTTGAGTCATCGCGGCGATGGGCATCCTCGCATCCTAGACCTGGGGACGCCAGCGATCCTGGGTCGCGCGCCCAGGAGAACGAGCAGGATCGACAACGTCACCACAGATGCGGCCGAGGCGACCACCACGGTCCCCGCCGCCACATCCGATGCCGTCTGATAGCGGGCACCGAACAGGTAGACCATCGCGCCGCTCGGCATTCCCGCTATAACGACCACCACGGGGGCCCACGGAGCGCCGAGACCGAGGATCGGTACGGCGATCACCCAGGCGAGGATCGGGTGCAGAATCAGCTTCAGGACCGCCAAGACAGACGCCGGCCCGATCTGGCCCGTGAGCGGATAGCCGGCCAACGAGGCACGAGCCGCTTCGCGCCGATCTGGCCGATGGCCCCTAGGCGTACCGCCAGGAAGCCCACCGCCATGACTCCGATCGTGCCTGCGAGGAGGGTCACTGGGACGGATCAGGTGAGGGGAGGACAGGGTTCCGCACTCGAAGGGAACGTGATGTCTTTTGCACGGATGACCGACCCGCGAGTTTCGGGGTCGCCGTCCACGGAAGCAACGCAGCCTCCCCAGGAAGAATGCCGGAACGACACACAGCCGGGACCGATCCCGCCGTCATAGCCCATGTGATCGGCCAAACACCACGGCCCGACCTCGCGACCGACCTACAACGTCGGTTTCCATCGACCCGGTTCCGAATCGTGGGAGCAATGGATGGCGTCCAACCGGAGGGGATCGCCCCTTTGGCGATCGGCGGTCACCCGTTGGAGACCCTCCTCCGTGACGGGAATCGCGTGATTCTCGACGCCGGTTTCGTAGCTCCCCTCCTGCAGGATGCGATCGAGGCGCACGACGCCGACGCCTCGGCGCATCTCATTCTCTGCGCAGGCCCCTTCCCCGAGCTCGCTGTACCCGCAACGCCATCCGGACACCGCACGCCCCTCATCCGCCCGTTCCACGTGGGTGTAGCCGAGTTCCGCAAACGAGGGCACCACCGGCTCGACCTGATGGTGCCGTTCGCCGCTCAGGCCGCTCCTGCCATGGAGAAGTGGGCCGAGGAGGGCTTCACGTGTCGCGTCCATGTGCTCGCCGAACGGCCGCTCGAACTGACCCTTCCCGCCTGGGTGTCGGGCCTGGTCGGAGAGGGTGATGCAGAAGCGTTGGTCTTCGACTACGTTGGCTTCCCTTCCGCCACATTGGGGGAGGTCGCCGTCAGGATCGAGATTCCCGTGTTCGATCTAGGTCACCTCGCCTTGGACGAGCTGGAAAAGATCCTCAGCGACCCATGAGTTCCCCTCGATGAACGACACTGCCCCTCACGACCTCGTCGTCCACGGAGACATCGCCCTTCCGGGGGGACACGTCCTTCGGGGCGGATGGATGGGAATCACCGGCGGTCGCATCGAGCAGACGTCCGAGACCCCACTGGTGGGGCGCGATACGCTGCACGTGTCGGGCAACGTGGTCCTGCCCGGTTTCGTGGATGCCCATGTGCACACCCGCTCCTACATCGACGAGGGCATCACGGCAACGACTCGGGCGGCATCAGCCGGTGGCACCACCACGATCATCGACATGCCCTTCGACAAGCCCGCTCGGCCCGTGAACACCCGCGAGCGCTTCGAGGCGAAGGTGGCTGATGTGAACGCCGAGGCCGTGGTGGACGTGGCCCTGTACGCGACCTTCCCACCTGAAGGGGATCTGGGGATCATCGCCGACCTCGCGGACGCCGGAGCCGCCGGGTTCAAGGTGTCGACCATCGAAGTCGACCCGGTGCGCTTCCCGCGAATTCCGGACGGCCGTTTCTACGAGGCATTTCAGGAGATCGCAAAGACGGGACGCCCCGTGGCTGCCCACCAGGAGAACCAGGAGATCGTCTTCTCCCAGGCGGAGGCTTTCCGGGCCCGTGGCGACACGGCAGCCATCGATCACGCGCTGAGCAGACCACCGGTAGCGGAGGCGGAGGCCGCCGGCAGGCTACTGGAGCTGGCGTATTGGACGGGTGCGCGGCTGCACATGGTGCACGGGACGCTTCCGCGGACGTTCGATCTCATCCAGTGGAATCGGAGCCAGGGCGTTTCCGCCACCGGCGAGACGTGCCTCCAGTACCTGCTGCTCACCATGGACGCGCTCCGGGAGTTGGGCGGCCGTGCCAAGTGCAACCCGCCGCTCCGGAGCCAGGAGGCGGTGGAAGGACTCTGGGCCCAACTCCAGGACGGAAGCATCGACATCGTCACGTCGGACCACTCTCCATATCCCCTGCACCGGAAGGAAACGCCCGACATCTTCGATGCCTTCGCCGGCATGCCCGGCGCGGAAACGCTGGGGCCGCTGCTCTACAGCGAGGGCGTGGCCAGCGGGCGCATCGACTTGGCTCGTTTCCTCGAGCTGATCGCGTCCGGACCGGCAGACGTCTTCGGCCTGAGCCGGAAGGGTCGGCTCGAGCCAGGGGCCGACGCCGACTTCGTGGTCTTCGACCCGGACGCCGAGTGGACGGTGGACGATGACGCGACGCACTACGCGGTGGGGTGGACTCCTTTCCACGGCCGTCCCGTCCGCGGCCGTGTGGTGTCGACCTGGCTCGGAGGCTGCTGTATCTACCAGGACGGTGACGTAACCGCGCAGCCGGGCGCCGGCCGCTTCGTCCGCCCGACGGAGGAGCGTGCTCCGGCGAAGACGGTTTCCGACACCGGGGAATAACCCTCATTCCAAGAGCATCGATGTCGCTTCAAGGTGTACTCCCGATTCTCCCCACACCGTTCACATCAGATGGCGCGGTGGACGAAGGCAGCATGCGTCGCCTGATCGACTTCGAGCTCGAAGTCGGTGCCCACGGTGTGAGCGTTCTCGGTTTCATGGGCGAGGCCCATCGCCTGGCGGGCTTCGAGCGGAAACAAGTTGTCGCCGCATCGGTGGAGCAGGCCTCGGGCGCCTTCCCCGTCTGGGTGGGCGTGCTCGCTTTCGGCGCCGCCGGAGCCATCGAGCAGGCCCGTGAAGCGCAAGCGTTGGGAGCCTCGGGTGCGTTCGTGGCACCGCCCCCGATCCAGAGCGATCAGGCGATCTTCGACTACTACGCGTCTGTGGCGGAGGCGGTCGAGATCCCCATCGCCATCCACGACTTCCCCGAGTCGTTCAAGACCATCCTCAGCGCGGAACTCATCGCGCGTATGGGCAACGAGATCGAGGGCGTACGCTACATCAAACTCGAGGACTATCCCGCGCTCGAGAAGATGAGCCGGATCCAGGAGCATGCCCCAGATGCCATCGGGATCTTCGGCGGGCTCGGTGGGATGTATTTCCTCGAGGAACTCCAGCGCGGCTCGCACGGCATCATGACCGGCTTCTCCTGGCCCGAGGTTCTCGTCAGCGTGTACAACGCGTTCCGATCAGGCGACGTGGCGGGCGCGGCCGCCATCTTCGACCGGTACGTGCCGCTGATCCGGTACGAGTTCCAGCCTAAGATCGGCTTGGCGTACCGAAAGCACGTGTATCACGAGCGGGGCATCATCGACACGACATTCATCCGTCCGCCCGGAATGCAGATTTGTGACTACACCCGCGCTGAACTCACAGCCGCCATCGAGCGCGTGGGGTTCAGCCTGAATCGCACGGGTGCACAGACCGTGGCTCCGGCGAGCTAGGAGCTGGGCATCGCGTTCGAGACACGTTTTCTCTAGTCGCCCGCAGCGACCCTGACCGTCACAGCTTCACCCGAGTCCCCCAGGTTGCCGCTGTCGTCAACCGCTCGGCTCAGGATCGAGACCGTGCCCGCCCGGTCTGGCGTCCACTCATAGCTCCAGCTCGTTCGACCGATCGCGGGGTGCCAGTTCGTTCCACCGTCGACGGACAGTTCCACCGCGGCGACGACCCCACCACCTCTGTCAGACGCCGACCCACGGATCGTCATGACACTCCCCACAGAGCCGGCAACGGAAGTCATATCGATGGACGAGGTGGGAGCTGTGTCATCCGTCGAGGCGGTAGCCGCGACCAGATCCGGCTGCATCGTCGCCGGCTGAACGCCCATGTCGGCGAACAGGTTGAGCGTGGCCTGCTGGATATTCTTGTCAGGCCCGTTTGGGTCGACACCGACCCGAGTGTTCGATCCGTTGGCTCGCTCGGGTGGAACGCCGGTCTCGGAGTCATGATGCGCATCCAGCCCCCAGGCCCACTGAAGCGTCCCGGAACCGAAGACCAACGCTCCGCTCGAGTGGCGATACAGCACCGCGTTGTGCGTCGCCGTGCCCGATTCGCACCCTCTCCCCGGGTGCAGGCAGAAGAGTACGTTGTCGACCGTGGTTGCCGAGATCCGGAACAGACCGGGTGGGCGGGCGCCATTGTCGATGTCCGAGTCCCACTCGTGGCCGAGGATGCCCTTGATGGACACGTAGCGCTCGCCGGGCTGCAGTGCCGCGATCTCCGTGTTGCGCCAGATGCGTAGGCTGGCGAACTCGGCGTCCACGATGAGAGGGTCGTTACGCCAGGCGTTGACCGTGAAGATGGTGCCCGTCAGAGCGTTCTCCGGCCACGCCCCTTCCGGGTTGTACGGCCTGTGGTCCCGGAACTGTCCCGTCCAAACGTCGTCGGCGGGGTCCATCTTGCGGGACACCTCCTTGTAGGTGACCAGCGTGCGGTAGGGCTGCCCGCTGCCGTCGATGCTCTCTTCCCAGCGGACCTTCCAGTACACCTCGTTACTGCTGAAGAAGGCCACGTGTACGCCCGCTTCTCGGGCGGCCTCGACGTTGCGGCGCTGCTCACCCGACCAGTACTCGTCGTGACCCACCGACATGAAGATCTTGTGCTCGAGGATCTCATCGCCTCGCCGGTCGGTGTCTATGCCCGACGTGTAGCTGACGTCGTAGCCGTTACGCTCGAGCCACCGGACCATTGGGTACTCGGAGTTGAGCGGCATGTTGACCGCTCGATAGTGACGTGTCTCGAACGGGCGATTGTAGCTCACCTTGTGGGCGCGTGGCGGGCCGCCGTGGAGGCGCAGCCTCTCGGGGTTGAGCCGTCCATACACGCTGTGGCCCCCGTACCGGTTGTACGCCTGCCACGTCACGTCCGAGGTCTGAAACAGCATCTCCGAGTCTCCATCGTCATCGCGAACAACGAAATAGATGTGACTCGCCCGGGGCTCACGTAGTGGATTCGCCATCACCGCCGCGTACGCCTCCCACAGCGGGTCGTCCTCCGCACCTGATGGCAACTGCGAGGGACGAAACTGGTCGTTCCGCCAGTAGTCACCTTGCAGGGGGTCCCGGCGGATCAGTCGAGCAAAGTAGATGCCCGACGTGGCATCTGATGGCGCCCGCCACGAGGCCGAGACGGCCCAATTGCCACAGTCGAAGAGGGGCGCGCCGGCAGGCACCAACGCCCCGGCCTGATCCAATACGGGCACGTCTTCGGTGAGACAGTCGGGCTGCTCCTGCGGTAGCGCGGCCGAGGGTTCGATCGTGTCGACGCGTCGAGCTCCCGCCCCGCTGTAGTAGCCCATTCGGTAGATATCGATGCGATAGTCATCCGAGTCCGTTCGGATCTTGAAGTTGATCGTCTCGCCCTGCCCCACGCTGATGTCGTCGCCGAAGCCCTGGATGCTAGGGTCCCCGTAACCGTTGATGTCCCACTCGGTGGGAGGGTCTCCGGGCTGGCAGTTCTCTGCAACGATCTCGTTGGCCGGCTCATCGCAGGAGTCCCTCGAGATGACCGCGGACGTCGAGCAGGCCGGGGCGACGGCAACGCCGAGAAGAAGGAAGAGGCGACGATGCCGGATCATGGTGGTGTCTCCGCGTCGGAGTAGGTTACGGCAAAGCATCTATCGCTCGCGCGCAAGACCCGTGCGCAAGCGACCGAAAGCCACGTTTGGCCACAGTCGTTGGCTCCGCTAGTCAGGCCGGCCCGGAGTCGTCCGCTACAGTAGGTTACCTGCTTATGCAGCTGCTAGGTCGGCAACTTAGAGCACGGAGCCTCCGGACTCAAACTGTGCCAAAAACTGCGTCGTTACCCACCGACGCTGGCCGACGCAACTGGCGCAGAAATTCAGCATTTCCAACGCTGGCCGACGCCCACCGACGCCAGAGAGTGGCCAAGGCAGCAGGGAGGAGGCCAGGATGACCCTTCGGGACCGCCTGCGTCAGCTCGCTTCTGCCCTCCCCTCCGATGCGTCCGCTGTCACGTTGACTCGTGCGGACATCGTGGCCCTCCTCAAGACTCTGGTTGCTGGGCATCGGCTGGGCCAAGACGAGCATCCCGACGTGCCGCCACGACGATCGAGCCGGGGAGACGCGCTGCGGGTTCACGCGTTGACGAAACCGGTTTATCGTACTGCGCGGTCGCACCAGGCGATCGCGCCAGGCGAGCCGTGAGGTCCGAGAATGTCACTGGTTCAGATCCGAAAGCTGGTCGTGAGCGTCGAAACCGTCCTGCACGACGGCGGCGCGGTCATCGATCCGACGCTGCTGGTCGGCACTGCCGCAGCGGTCGTCAGGAATCCGTACGCCGGCCACCATGAGGGGGACCTCTTGCCCATGATGGCCGATCTGAAGTCGCTCGGTCGGCGGCTCGCCGCCGATCTCGTGGACGCGCTCGGCGGCGATCCAGCCGTCATCGAAGCGTACGGCAAGGGCGCCATCGTCGGGGTGAACGGTGAACTCGAGCACGGGGCCCTGTGGCACGAGCCTGGCGGGTGGGGTATGCGAGAGGTCCTCGGCGGGACGAAAGCCATCGTCCCGTCGTCGAAGATGATCGGTGCGGTTGGATCCAGGCTCATGATTCCGCTAGGCCACGTGGGTGCCGCCTACGTCCGAAGTCACATGAGTGCCACAGATGCCGGAGTGCACGATGCGCCCCGACCCGACGAAATCCTCTACGCACTAGTAATGGCGACCGGGCCGCGCGTGCATGCGCGGATCGGCGGCCTCGCCGCGTTGGACATCGTGGGCGACGACGGGCTACGCTAGCATCAACTAGTCGCGGGAGAATCTGAAGATGAAGATCGCTTCTTACAGTGTGGATGGTGATGCGAGCTTTGGCGTCGTCACGGGCGACAGAATCGTAGACCTTCGGTCGCGGCTGCCCGAGCGGTACGAGACGTTGCGCGATGTCATTGCCGCCGATGCGCTCGACGAAGCCCGCCGCGCCGCCGACGGACAGCCCGGCGACCACGCCCTGGCAGACATCGTCTTTCTCCCGGTCATTCCGCACCCGGAGAAGATTCTCGCCGTGGCCCTCAATTACGACGATCACATCGCCGAAACCGGCCGGCCGAAGACCGAGAACCCGGCCTGGTTCATCCGGGTCCCCCCGTCGCAGTGCGGACATCGTCAGCCGCTGCTGATGCCGAGTGTGTCTGACAACTTCGACTTCGAAGGCGAACTGGCGGCGATCATCGGGACGGGCGGCCGCGCCATTCCGGCGGCCTCGGCGCTCGACCACGTCGCCGGCTACTCGTGCTACTTCGACGGCAGCATCCGGGACTGGCAACGCCACACGCGACAGATCACATCCGGCAAGAATTTCGACCGGACTGGCGGCTTCGGTCCCTGGATGGTGACAGCCGACGAGGTTCCAGACCCGCAAGCGCTCGAGCTGACGACTCGGCTGAACGGCAAGGTCGAGCAGCACGCCAACACCGGACAGATGGTGTTTTCCGTGGCCCAGCTCATCGAGTACTGCTCTACCTGGACAACTCTGGTGCCGGG